>Ga0209477_1000444_pt1 | contig 25551 bp, 27 predicted proteins | sample KloWWTupernatant_FD_187180 | JGI IMG/M metagenome (GOLD analysis project Ga0209477, IMG submission 187180) | Active sludge microbial communities from Klosterneuburg, Austria, studying microevolution and ecology of nitrifiers - Klosterneuburg... | ecosystem: Engineered > WWTP > Aerobic digester >... | reverse complement strand
TAGCCACTCGGGCACCCCTCCAGGGAACCGTGAATTATGGCCGGCGCGGGGTCGACTGTCAATTTCCAGGGCGGCCCGCTGCCGCCTCGGGACCCAGGCGGGACGGCGCCGCATGCCGCCCGGAGCCTCGCTGCGGCGCGCGCGGCAGGTCGAAACCCTGCGTGAAGCCGGCGCGCACGATCACCGTGAACTTCCAGGCTGCGCCCCCGGCGACGGCGGCCGCGCCCGCCAGCGCCAGCAGCGGGCCGGCGGCGCCCGGCAGCGCCAGGGCGCCGGCGGCCAGCGCGGCCGGCACCAGGTGGCCGATCGCGTGCAATGGCACCGTGAACGCGCGCAGCACGCGCCGCGCGAGCGGCGGAAGCCCCGGCGACGCCGCGCCGGCGACGTAGCCGCGCCACAGCAGCGCGTTCGCCACCGCCAGCACGATGCCGGCCGTGGCGAGCAGACCGCCAGTCGCGGCCCCGGTCGCCGACTGGGCGATCGCCAGCGCCCCCCAGCCCTCGAACAGGCCGGTGGCGACGATCATCCAGGGCATCAGCGGAACCCGCCACGCCGGTATCCCGCGCGCCCGATGCAGGATTTTTGCCTGACAAAACAGAAAGCCCGCGGCGGAGACCGTGGCCAGCGCATACGGCAGAGGACCGGGAGCGAGCAGGCAGGCCAGCACCGACGGGAAATAGACCAGCGCGACGTAGAGTTCGCGGGTCATCCACGAGGTCTGCCATCGGGTCGCCGCGCGCCAGAAGCGCAACTTCCGGCCAATCTTCAGGAACACGAAGAACAGCCCGGTCGCCACCAGGATCGCCGACGCCAGGTACAGCGCCGGCGCGCGCGACGGTTCGACGAGGCCCAGCCACAGCCCGGCGCCGGTCGCGATCGCCAGCCCGCTGCCGACACCGCCGAACATCCAGTTCATCGCCGCACGCCAGTCCCAGAACCGCTGCAGCGCGCCGACCAGCGGGTTCGCCGGATCCGACCGCCGCTCTTCATCGTCGGGCTGGCCACCGGTTTCGCGCCCCGGCACCGCGGGCGTCGTGTACAGGTAACGGATCTGCGGATCGGTGCCGACTTCGGCGTTCAGCTGCACGCTCGGCCGCTCGCGCACCAACCGCGCCACCTCGCTGTGCGGGTCGTTGAAATCGCCGAAGCGGATCGCCTGCGCGATGCACGCCGCCGAGCACGCCGGCGTCGCCTCCGGGTCGACGCCCGGCACGAGACCGCGGGCCAGCCCGCTGTCGACGCGTCCCTGGCAGAAGGTGCACTTCTGCGCCACGCCGATCCGTTCGGGATGCGCGGTCGCGTCCTCCTGCAGCGTCGTGGCGTCGCCGTAGTAGCCGCGTGCCTCGTGCACGATGGTGCGCGCCTGGTAGGGGCACGACACGGCGCAATAAGCGCAGCCGATGCAGACGTCGTAGTCCATCGTCACCAGCCCGTCCTCGCGCTGGCGCGTGGCCCCGGTGGGGCACACCGGAACGCAAGGCGGCTCGGCACAGTGCTGGCAACCGGTCACGAGGAACAGCCGCTGCACGTCGGGGAACGTGCCCTGCTCGACGTCGAGCACCCGACGCCACTGGACGTCCGGCGTGGTGTCGTTGGCGTGCTTGCACGCGATCGTGCAGGTCTGGCAACCGACACAGCGGTTCAGGTCGATCACCATGCCCCAGCGGGGCGTCGCGCCCGGGCGCGAGACGGCGGCGACGCGCGACTCGGTGGCGGTCTTCATGCGTCGCCCCCCCTCGCGCCGCCGGCGACGCGCGCGGGTCGCGGCGGCGGCGGGGCCCCGAGAACCTCGCCGCTGCCGGCGCGCCGCAGGCGCACCCGCATCACGTCCGAGCCGCTGCCGGTGCCGTCGGTGAGCTTCAGCGACAGGTCGGTCAGCGAGTTCAGGCTGGGCAGCTTCAGGTCCTTCGCAAACGGCGTCTTCCAGTGGTCGAACTGGCCGATCATCAGCACGGTGTCGGGCCGGATACCCTCGCGCAGCACGACCTTGCCCTCGGTGGCGCCCGACACCGACTCGATCACGACGCGATCGCCCTCGGCGATGCCCAGGCGACGCGCGGTCGTGCGGTTGACGATCACGCCGCGGTGCCCGGCGATGTTGTTCGCGACCTCGTTGATCAGCGGCAGGCCAACGTTGGCGCCCCAGCTGTACTGCATCGAGCGCGCGGTGAGCGCCCAGAACGGGAAGTCGTCGGGATCGCGCCCGTACTCGCGGGCATACTCGATCCAGATCTCCGGGAAGCGCTCGTAGGTCGGCATGAATTCGTACTCGGCGAGCTGGTGCTCCCACCAGTCGACGCCCGCTTCGTGCAGCCGGTTGGCGAGCTGGCGGCCGTGCCGCACCACCCGCTCCTGGTACGGAAGCTCGAAGCGCAAGCCCTGCCGCTCGAGCGCCGGATAGAGGTACCAGTCGAGCTGCGGGAAGGGTCGCAGCATGAAGCCGTTGGCCTTGAACCAGTCGAGGTCGTGGACTTCCTCGCCGTTGCTCAGTTCGTGGCTGGCCGCCTTCGCGAACGCGCTCCAGACCTCGTCGCGCGACGGCGGGCGCGTTTCGTCCAGCGAGTAGTCGAACCGTCCGCCGCGGTCGCGCAGCGAGGTGCCGGCGGCGCCGCGGTTGACCGCGGCGATGTACTTGTCGAGGATGCCGGCGCGCTCGGCGAGCGCGGTGGCGATGTCGGTGAAGTCCATCGTGTCGCACGGCGACTCGATCGCCGGCTGGCGGATCGCCCAGCCCTCGTGCTTCCAGTACTGCTCGGTGAACTTCGTGCTGCCGATGCGGATCAGTTGCAGGCTCTCGAGGTCGAGCGCCTCGGGAAGCAGGATGTCGGCGAAGTGGTTGGTCTCGTCGTCGGTGTAGGCAAACGCGACGATGAACGGGAACTCGGCCAGCCGTTCTGCGACCTCCGGGGCGTTCCACGACGAGATCGCCGGGTTGGTGCGGTAGCAGAACCACAGGTCCGGCGGCGTCGTGCGCGGCCAGTTCTTCGGCGCCTGCTTCTGGAACAGCCACGGCAGGTGCGCCGGCCCCAGCGCCGGCGACCACGGCGAATCCGACACGAGCGGGACCAGCGTCTTGTAGGCGTTGCGGATGTGCGGCTTGCTCATCCAGCCATCGCGCGAGGTCTCGTTGAACTGGTAGGCCATCAGCCCGTCGGGCCCCGGCACGACCGAGCCGACGCGCGAAACGGCGGGGCGCACCAGCTTCACCGCGGTTCCGAGGGTCCCGCCGGGCACCTCGAGCGCGCCGACCAGCACCGCCAGCACGGTCCGCGCCCAGCAGCAGTGGTAGCCGCCCCAGCCGTTGTTGACGGTCTTGCCGAGCATGACCGCGACCGGCCGGAACGGCAGCGTGCGACCTTCGATCTCGATCGTCTGGCCGACGCAGGCGTGAGCCAGGTACTCGTCGGCAATGCGCCGGATGGTCTCGGCCGGGACGTCGCATTCCGCGGCCGCCCAGTCGGCCGAATAGCCCTTCATGTGATCGAGCATCGCCTGGAAGGCCGGGCGCCCGCGCGCCGCCTCGTGCGCGATGCGTTCGTCGTCGGGCCCGTGCTCGACGCCGGCCAGCGTGTACTCGCCGTCGAGCGCCGGATCGCGCAGGTCGGCGTCGTCGTGCGGCTTGGCACGGCCGTCGGCGAGGTCCCAGACCAGCGGCTTGCCGGACGCGGCATCGCGCAGGTACCAGCCGTTCGGCCCGACCAGGTAGGGCGAACTGGTGCGGTGCTTCAGGTACGGCAGGTCGCAGACCTCGCGCCAGTCGCGCTCGTGCAGGATGCGATGAATCAGGCCGAACAGGAACGCGGCGTCGGTCTTGGGCCGGATCGGCACCCATTCGGCCGACACCGCGCCGGTGATCGACAGGTGCGGCTCGACCTGGATCCGCTTGGCGCCGCGCACCCGCGCGTCCGCCTCGCGCCAGATGCCGGCGACGCCGCCCGAGGCCTCGACGTTGTTGCCGCAGTTGATGATGTAGTTCACGTACGGCGTGTCGGGCGACACGATGAACGCGCGGTGCCACAGCTCGCCGTACAGGTGCTCGGAGTGGTAGCACTTGACGCCCTGCCCGGCGCCGTAACCCTGGTCGATCGCCCCCCACGCCGCCATGAACGCCGGGAACGTGCCCATGTACTGCACCGGGGTGCCGCCGCCGCCGGTGGTGCTCGCCAGCCTTGGCACGCCTTCGTCGTTGAGCAGCCCCTTCGCACGGATCTCGCGCAGCTTCGCGCCGACGATGTCGAGCGCCTCGTCCCAGCCGATCGGCACGAAGCCGGGGTCTTCGTTGCGCCCCTTGTTCGGGTTGGTGCGCTTCATCGGCTGGCGGATGCGGTTCGGGTTGTAGGTCTTCTGCACCAGGCCGTAGGCCTTGACGCAGACCCGCCCGCCGCCGGGGTGCTGGGAGCTGATGTCGTAATTGGACTCGACGCGAGTCGCCACGCCGTTTTCGACCTCGACCGTAAGCAGGTCGGGGCCGGCGACGCATTGATAGCAGTAGATCGGGACCTTCCTGGACGCACCCATCAGGGCCTCCGCGTGGCAACCACGGACACTATTGTGCCGCACTGGCTCAGGACTGCGATTTCGCGAGCGCCTGGTCGATGTCCCACAGGATGTCGTCGATGTGCTCGAGTCCTACGGACATCCGGATCATCTCGGGCGTGACACCGGCTGCCACGAGCTGCCCGGCGTCGAGCTGGCGGTGGGTCGTGCTCGCCGGATGGCTGATGAGCGTGCGCGTGTCGCCGATGTTCACGAGGTGGCTCATGAACCGGGCGCCTTCGATGAAGCGCACCCCCGCCTGCTCGCCGCCCCTGACGCCGAACGCGAGCAATCCCGACGCTCCCCTCATCTGGCGCTTCATCAACTCGTGCTGGGGATGGTCGGGCAGGCCCGGATAGTTGACGAAGCTCACGCGCGGGTCGTCACGCAGGAACTTCGCGACCGCCAGCGCACTCGCGCAGTGGCGCTCCATTCGCAGCGGCAGCGTCTCGACGCCCTGGAGGATCTGCCAGGCGCTCGTCGGCGAGAGCGCTGCGCCGTAGACGCGCAAGGTCTCCATCCGGCAGCGCATCGTGAAGCCGAAGTCGCCGAACGTCTCGTACCAGCGGACGCCGTGGTATCCCGCGGATGGCTCGGTCATCCCGGGAAACTTGCCGTTGTCCCACGGGAACTTGCCCGATTCGACCACGATCCCGGCGAGGGTCGTGCCATGCCCGCCCAGGTACTTGGTGGCGCTGTGGACCACGATGTCGGCGCCGAACGCGCAGGGATTGCAGAGGAACGGACTGGGGACCGTGTTGTCGACGATCAGCGGCAGGCCGTGGGCATGGGCGACGTCCGCCAGCGCTCGCAGGTCGGCGACGACCAGGCTCGGGTTGCCCAGGCTCTCCACGAAGACCGCTCGGGTGCGCGGTTCGATGGCGGCGGCGAACTCGTCGGGCTTCGTCGCATCCACGAAGGTGGTCTCGATGCCGAACCTGCGCAGGTTCACGGCAAACATGGTGACGCTGCCGCCGTAGAGGGCGCCGGCCGCGACGACGTGGTCGCCGCCCTGCAGGATGGTCATCAGCGCCATCGCTTCGGCCGCCATCCCGCTGGCACTCGCGACCGCCGCACGGCCCCCCTCGAGCGCGGCGACGCGCTCCTCGAGCACGGCGACAGTCGGGTTCGACAGGCGTGAATACACGTTCCCGAAGGTCTGGAGGTTGAACAGGCTGGCCGCATGGTCGGCCGAGTCGAAGACGAACGACGTGGTCTGGTAGATCGGCACCGCGCGCGCGCCGGTGACCGCGTCGGGAATCTGTCCCGCGTGCAGGCACAGCGTTTCGATGCCGTAGCGATGGTCCGCCATCCGTTCCTCCCGATCAGTAGGGCAGCCAGCGCGGCCGCTTCGCCGAGATGACCTTCGTGTCGACGCCCGCCCAGTTCAGGCCGCCGAACAGCCGTGCGTGCTCGATCTTCACGCAGCGGTCCATCACCGAGTCGAGGCCGTGCTCGCGCGCAAGCCGGTCGGCCTCGTCGTTGACCACGCCGAGTTGCTGCCACAGCACCTTCGCGCCGATGTCGATCGCCTGCCGGGCGATCGGCAGCACGTCTGCGGTCCGGCGGAATACGTCGACCATGTCGACCTGCACCGGGATGTCGGCCAGCGACGCATGGCAGCGCTCGCCGAGGATCTCGTCGTATTTCGGATTGACCGGGACGATCGTGTAGCCGTGTTCCTGCATGTACTTGGCCGCGAAGTAGCTCGGCCGGTGCCATTCGGCCGACAGGCCGACGACCGCGATGACGCGCGTCGTGGCGAAGATGCGGCGCAGTGTTTCGATGTCCGACATGGGCCTTCCTCCGGCGATCTGGGCCTTCGATTTCCTGCTATTGTCGTCCACGGGAACGCGCTTCGTGTTCCGTGCGCGCTGCGGAGGTCTGGACATGGCAGGCAAGCTCGGGATCGGCGACCTGGCGTCGATGGGGCTCGGCAAGGTCGGCATCGGTCCGCTCAACGTCGGCAACGTGCTCGACACGGTCGAGTTCGTCAAGAAGGCCTGGGCTTCGTTCGGCGTGCCGCCCGGCTTCGCGCCGACCGTAGACGTCGAGGAACTCGACCGTCGCATCGCCGACCTCAAGGCGGTCGAGCAGTGGCTCACCGTCAACATGAACATGCTGCAGGGGACGATCCAGGCGCTGGAGATCCAGCGCGGCACGATCGCCACGCTGCAGGCGTTCGGTGCGCCGATTGCCGCCGTCGCACCCGCGACCCAGGCGATCGCGACCGCGATCGGCAGGGCAACCGGCGCGGACAAGGCGAGCGCCGGGGCGGCGGCGCTGGCGCCGGCACCAATCGCCGGCCAGACGGCCGAAGCATCGCCCGCGCCGGGTAGCGGGACCGGCAGGAAGGCGGGAGCCGCGCGGAAGACGAAGCCGGTCGCCGGCGCGGCCGCGGCACCGGACTTCGCAGATCCGGGCCTGAGCCCCGGGGCATGGTGGAACCTGTTGCAGACCCAGTTCAATCAGGTCGCCGCCGCAGCGTTGTCCGGGGTCGGCCTGCCGCAGGCGCGCGATGCCGCCACGGGAACACGACACGGCGCGGACGCGCCGACGCGCGCCAAGGCCCGGGGCGTGCGACGCACTGCGGGAGCAGCCCAGGCGGACCCGAAGCAGGCCGGATCGGCGCGCGCAGCAAAAGGCCGCGGCGGCGCTCGCAAGGCCTGACAGCGGGCGACCGATCGACCGACCGGCGGGCATTTCCGATGCGAGCGTTCCGACACGGCCGGTCCGCGCACCCGAACTGGCGCACGGCCACCGAACTCCTGATCGCGCAACTCGACGACGGACGCGCCACGCCGCAGGCGGCGCTCGGGCTGCTCTACGTCACCGAGCGATTCGCCGAGCGCATCGCCGACGTCGCGACCTTGCTGCGCGAGCGCTTCCCCGCCGTGCAGTGGATCGGGGCCAGCGCGCACGGCGTGTGCGCTTCGGGCGCCGAGTTCTCGGACGACGCGGCGATGACGGCGATGATCTGCGACCTGCCGGCCGGGAGCTGGCGCGTCGTTCGCGACCAGTCCGGTTGGCCGCCGGCCGACCCTCGCGGCGCCGGCGAAGGGCGCGCAACGCCAGCGGCGTTCACCGCGCTGGTTCACGTCGAGCCTGCCGTCTCGGAACTCTCCGAGTCGATCGCGGATCTGGCGGGTCGCACGGACACCGGCTTCCTGTTCGGCGGCCTGGTCGGCGGCAGCCAGCCGAACAGCGCGCAACTGGCCGACGGCGTCGTGCGCGGCGGGATCTCGGGGGCGACCTTCGACGAACGGGTCCGGCTGCTGTCGCGGGTCACGCAGGGCTGCGCACCACTGGCGCGCGAGCACGTGATCTCCGAATGTTCGTCGCACTACATCCAGCGCCTCGACGGCCACCCGGCACTCGACGTGCTGCTCGAGGATCTCGGCGTCGCCGCCGAGGCGCGCGCGTCTCGCGACGGTGACGAGATCCTGCGCGCACTCCCGGCGGAGCGGTTGTCGAACGGTCTCATGGTGGGTCTAGCGCCGGCCGCCCGTGACCGCGGCATCGGCTTCGGCGACTACACGGTCCGCAACGTGCTCGGCATCGACCCTCAGAACCGGCTGCTGGCGATCGCCGCGACGCCGCAGGCGGGCGACCGGGCGGTGTTCTGCACGCGCGACCAGCGTGCCGCGCGCGCCGACCTGGTCCGCATCTGCACCGAGCTGCGCGAAGAACTCGAGTCGCAGACGCTGAGGGTGCTGGGCGCGCACTACGTGTCTTGCGTGGCTCGCGGCGAACACCTGTTCGGTGCGCCGGGCGCCGAAATGGGACTGATCGCGCACAACCTCGGCGAGGTCCCGCTGGTCGGGTTCTTCGCCAACGGCGAGATCGCCCGCGACCGCGTCTACGGCTACACCGGCGTGCTCACGCTGTTCGTGTCGCCCCGTGACGACGTGGCCCGCTGATCGCGCCATTGCGACAACGCGCTACCGATCAGGGCGAGGTCGCCGACCACGCGCACGCCGGCCGGTGGCCGGCGCTTGAGTGCGGCGCAGCCGCCGCCGACCCAGATCTCGACCGCGGCGGGCAGGCGCTTGCGCAGTTCGACCAGGCCCTCGAGCGCCTGCCGCGTGTTCAGGCTTCCCGAGAACGACAGTGCCACGACGTCGGCGTCCTGAGCCTCGGCGGCCAGCGCGATGTCCCGGACCGGAGTCTGCACGCCCAGTGACAGGCAGCGGCAGCCCTCGAGCGCCATCAGGGCCTCGGCCATCAGCAATCCCAGGCCGTGCGGCTCGGACGGGAAGGTCGTCAGCAGCACTCGCGGCGGCGTGGACGACGGCGGGATGTTGCCGATGGCGGTTCGCAGCACGCCCTGCATCGCCTCGGTGTACAGGTGCTCCTCGAACACCTCGAAGTCGCCGCAGGCCCAGGCGTCGCCGACCAGGCGGTTGAGCGGCGCGACGACGTCCGCAACGAAGCGGTCGAGCCCCATCCTGAGTGCCGCTTCCGACAGCGCGCGCCGGAGATCCTCGACCCGGTGCGACTTGGTCAGCTCGAGAAAGCGCCCCAGGTCCGCGTGCTCGCCGGACCCGGTCGCGACCGACGCCGTCGCCGACGGCCCGCGCTCGGCCAGTGCCTGCAGTTCCTCGACCGGCAGGCCGACGACCTTGCCGGGGCGGTGGCCGGCATCCATGAGCCGCCGAATCAGCCTGAGCCGGTCCACCTGTTCGAGCGGATACAGCCGCTCGCCGAGCGCGTCGCGCCCGGGTCTGGGGAAGCCGTAGCGACGCTCCCAGACCCTGAGCGTGTCCTTCGACAGCCCGGTGTCGCGCTCGACCGCCGAAATGCCCAGCCCGCTTCGCAGGGGGTTCGTAGCCATTGAGTTGTTTGTCTTAGACACAATCTTGACCTCCGAGCCAATATCTCGTATTCTACGCCACATTCGCTGTTTTGACCAAGACAAACACGCCGCTTGGGGCACTACTTGTCCAACAGGAAGCTACTGATGTACGACCATGGGCAGCCGGCAGCGCGAGTCGCCGTCGTCGGCTCCGGCATCTCCGGCCTGGCGGCGGCGCTGCGGCTGAACGCGCACCACCGCGTCACGTTGTTCGAGGCCGAACCGCGTGCAGGCGGGCACACCAACAGCGTCGACGTCGAACTCGACGGCAAACGCTGTGCGGTCGACACCGGCTTCCTGGTGTTCAACGAGCGCACGTACCCGGAACTGATCGCGCTGTTCGACGAGCTCGCCGTTCCCACGGCCCGCTCCGACATGTCCTTCTCGGTCTCGATCGGCCCGCACCGGTTCGAGTGGTGCGGATCGAACTTCGCGTCGCTGTTCGCCCAGCCGCGCAACGCGCTGCGGCCGTCGTTCTGGCGCATGGTCAACGACATCCTGCGATTCAATCGCCAGGCCACGGCGCTGGCGCACGGCGACGCGCGCGACACCGCAACGCTGGCACGGCCGCTGGCCGAGTTCCTGCAGCGTGAACGCTACTCGGACGCATTTCGCGACCACTACCTGCTGCCGATGGCAGCAGCGATCTGGTCGTGCCCGATGAAGCAGATGCAACAGTTCCCGCTGGGCAGCTTCGTGCGATTCTTCCACAATCACGGCCTGCTGCAGATCGAGGATCGGCCGCAGTGGTACACGGTGGCCGGCGGCGCGCGCCAGTACGTCGAACGCATTCTCGCGCGGCTGGACGACGTGCGCCTCGGCACGCCCGTGCGCGCCGTGTCGCGGCGCACGACGCACACCGACGGCAAGGTGCGGCTGCTGACCCACGCTGGCGAGGAGGCCTTCGACCACGTCGTGCTCGCGTGCCACAGCAGCCAGTCGCTGCGCCTTCTGGACGATGCCGGACACGACGAACGCGCAGTGCTGGCCGCCGTCCCCTACCAGCCGAACCGCGCGTGGCTGCACACCGACACGACGCTGATGCCGAAGCGCCGTACCGCGTGGGCGGCCTGGAACTACCTCGGCAACGGCGACCGCGAGGCGCCGGAAGTCTCGGTGACCTACTGGCTCAACCGTCTCCAGCCGCTGCCGTTCACGACCCCGGTGCTGGTAAGCCTGAATCCGCTCACGCCCCCGGCGCCGGACAAGGTGATCGCCTGCTTCGACTACGAGCATCCCGTCTTCGACGCCGGCTCGACCGCGGCGCAGCAACGGCTCGGCAGCCTGCAGGGGCGGCTCAATACCTGGTACGCCGGTGCGTGGACCGGCTACGGTTTCCACGAGGACGGCCTCAAGTCGGGGCTGTCGGTGGCCAGCGCGATCCTGCAGCGCGCCCCGGCGCTGCGCCGCGCCGCCTGAGGCCGCCGCAATGCACCCACGACTGCCCGACTGGCGCTTCGCGTTCGGCGAAATCCGCCACGCGCGCGTGCGCCCGGTTCGCCACGCGTTCCGCTACCGCGCCTTCTTCCTGCGCGCGCCGCTCGACCAGCTCGACGCGCGCGCCGGATCGTGGCTGTTCGGCGTCAACCGCGCCGCGCTGGTCGGCTTCCGGCGCGAGGACCACGGCGACGGCGGCCCGCTGCGCGACTGGATCGCCGGCATGTTGCGCGAAGCAGGCGTGGTGGCCGACGGTCGCGTCTGGCTGCACGCGCTGCCGCGCGTGCTCGGCTACGCGTTCAAGCCGGTGAGCTTCTGGTTCTGCCACCGCCGCGACGGCGCGCTGATGGCGGTGATCGCCGAGGTCAACAACACCTTCGGCGGGCGTCACTGCTACCTGCTGGCCAATCCCGGAGGCACGCCGATCCGCGCCGGTGCCGAGCTGCACGCGGGCAAGGCCTTCCACGTATCGCCGTTCTGCGACGTCGAAGGCCGCTATCGCTTCCGTTTCCTGACCACCGCCGAGCGGGCGGTTGCGCGCATCGACTACGAGGACCGCGACGGCGCGCTGCTGCTGACCAGCCAGAGCGGGCGATTCGCGCCGGTCGACCCGATCCGCGTCGCGCGCGCGCTGCTGGCCTACCCGCTGTTTACGGTCGGCGTGATCGTCCGCATACACTGGCACGCGCTTCGTCTGTGGGCCAAGCGCGTGCCGTTCCGCGGCAAGTCTCCCGCGACGTCCGCCGTCGTCACCCGAGGAACACGATGAGCCTTCAACAAACCGACGCCGTCGCGTTCGCCCCGTCGCCCGCCCGCCAGCCCGCGGCGTCTGCGCATGCCGCGCGGCTCGTCCTGCGGCTGCTCGAGCGCATCGAGCACGGCGAGCTCCTCCTGACGATGCCCGATGGCCAGCCGATGCGATTCGGCAGCGGCCTGCCCAGGGCGTCGATGCGCCTTCGCAACGGCAACGTCTTCGCCGCCTCGATCCGCAGCGGCGACATCGGCTTCGCCGAGACGTTCATCGCCGGCGACTGGAGCACCGATTCGCTCGCGGACCTGCTGTCGCTGTTCGTGGCCAACCGCTCCGCGATCGAGAACGCGGTCTACGGCAACTGGTTCGGCCGGCTCGCCTACCGGCTCCGCCACCTGTTGAACCGCAACACCCGCGCCGGCTCGCGCCGGAACATCCACGCGCACTACGACCTCGGCAACAGCTTCTATCGGCTCTGGCTCGACGAGGGCATGACCTACTCGAGTGCATTGTTCGACGGCGACCCGCAGCGCACGCTGGCCGCCGCGCAGCACGCGAAGTACGCGCGCATCGCCGACGCACTCGGGCTGCCGGCCGGCGCCAGCGTGCTGGAGATCGGCTGCGGCTGGGGGGCTTTCGCCGAACTGGCGGCGCAGCGCGAGCTGTCGGTGACGGGCCTGACGCTGTCGACCGAGCAGCTCGCGTGGGCGCGCGCGCGCATCGGGCGCGCCGGACACGACGAACGCGCGCGCTTCGCGCTGCGCGACTATCGCGACGAATCCGGTCGCTACGACGGCATCGTGTCGATCGAGATGTTCGAGGCCGTCGGTGAACGCTACTGGCCTTCGTACTTCGAAACCTTGCGGCGTTGCCTGAAGCCCGGCGGCCGCGCGGTCGTCCAGACGATCACCATCGACGAGTCGCTGTTCGATCGCTACCGCCGCGGCACCGACTTCATCCAGCAGTACGTCTTTCCGGGCGGAATGCTGCCGAGCGCCTCGCGCTTCGCGCAACTGGCCGGCGAGGCCGGGCTGCGCATCGTCGACCGCTTCGCCTTCGGTCGCGACTACGCACACACGCTTCGGCACTGGCGGGAACGCTTCGCACAGGCGCTGCCAGGCGTGCGCGCGCTCGGTTTCGACTCGAGCTTCGTGCGCACCTGGGAGTTCTACCTGGCCTATTGCGAGGCCGCGTTCAGGCACGGCAACACCGACGTCGTGCAGTTCACGCTCGAACACCGATGAGCAGGACTTCCGTTCAATCCGTCCTGGCGGCCGCGCGCGCCGTCGCGGCGGGCCTCGCCGTCGCCGGCTTCGTGGCCGCGACGCCGGTGTCGGCCGAACCGGCCGCGCCCGCCCCGGTGCGCGCCGCGCTCGAGTCGGCCACGCTGGCCGGCGAAGGCGCGCTGCGCTGGCTGGGCCTGCGCATCTACGACGCGCGGCTGTGGGTCGGGCAGCACGGCATCGATCCCGGCCGACTCGACGCCAGTCCCTTCGCCCTCGAACTTCGCTACGCGCGCTCGCTGTCGGGCGCCGCGATCGCCGAGCGCAGCGCCGCCGAAATCGCCCGACTGGGCATGGCGAGCGAAGCGCAGCGCGCCGACTGGCTCGCCCGCATGAACGTGCTCTTCCCCGACGTTCGCGCCGGCGACCGCATCGCCGGCATCTTCGACCCGGCATCCGGAACCCGGTTCTACCTGAACGATCGCCCGCTCGGCGAGGTCGCCGGCCCCGACTTCGCGCGTGCGTTCTTTTCGATCTGGCTCGACCGGCGCACCGCGGCGCCGGCGCTTCGCGACGCGCTGCTCGGCAATGCCGCGGCGGCCGCGCCCGCTGCGTCGAAATGAAGTTGCCCGCCGTGACGATCGCCGCCTCGAACGCCGGGCTGGCCGCCTACGCTTCGCTGCGCCTGCCGCTGGCCTTGCTCGAGCTGCCGCTGTTCGTCCTCTTGCCGAGCCTGTACAGCCAGTCGCTGGGCGTCGAACTCGCGGTCGTCGGAGCCGTGCTGTTCGGGGCCAGGCTGGTCGACGCGCTGGCCGATCCGCTCATCGGCGCGTCGATCGACCGTTCGCACGCGCGCTGGGGTCACCGCCAATGGATCTGGGCCGCGCTGCCCGTGCTCGTCCTCGGGTTCTGGGGGATGCTCGCGCCGCCGCGAGGCGCGACCGGCTCCCAGCTGGCGACCTGGCTCGCCGTGACCTCGATCGCTACCTACCTGGCGTATTCGGCCGCCACGATCGCCTACCAGGCGTGGGGGGCGCAGATCGGGCTGAGCGAGCGCGAGCGGGCCCGCGTCACGGGAACCCGCGAGGCTTTCGGCCTGGTCGGCGTGGTCGCGGCCGCCGCGCTGCTCACGCCGGAGCGCACATCGTTGCTGGTGCTCGCGTTCGCTTCGCTTGCTGCGCTGGCCGCGTTCGCGCTGCGTTGGGCGCCGACCGGCGCCGCGCGGCCAACCCCCGTAGCCTGGAACACGCGGTGGCGCACCGTCGCGGCCAACCGCGCTTTCCGCTGGCTGCTCGCCGCCTTCGTCCTCAACGGCATCGCGACCGCGATCCCCGCGACGCTGTTGCTGTTCTTCGTGCGCGACGTACTGCACGCCGAGGCGCACACCGCGCTGTTCCTGGTCAGCTACTTTCTCGCCGGTGCGCTCGGCATGCCGTTGTGGATCGTGCTCGCCGGACGCATCGGCCTGCGCAATGCGTGGCTGCTCGGCATGGCGTTCGCCGTGCTGGCCTTCGCGTGGACGCTCGGACTCGGGGCACAGGACGTGCGCGCCTTCTGGCTGGTGTGCGTGCTGACGGGCCTGGCGCTGGGTGCCGACCTGGCGATGCCGCCGGCCCTGCTGGCGACGGTCATCGACGCCAACGGCGACACCGGGCGGCACGAAGGCGCCTACTTCGGCGTTTGGAACCTCGCAACCAAGCTCAACCTCGCCGCCGCGGCCGGCCTCGGCCTGCCCTTGCTCGCGCTTCTCGGCTACCAGCCCGGCAGCGGCGCCGAGGGCACGCTCGCGCTGGCGCTCGCCTATGCCGCGCTGCCGAGCGCGCTGAAGCTCGCGGCCGGCGCCGTGCTGCTGTTGTCACCGTTGCCGCTTCGCGGCGCCACGCAGGGGTCCACCCCATGAACGATCAGACACCGCCGCGGACGACGGCTCGCACCGACCAGCGACCCTGCGCCGAGCCGCCGCGGCGGCGCCTGTTGCTGGGCGCTGCCGGCGCGCTGGCGCTGGCGGGCTGCGCGGCGATCGATCCTTCGGTGTACCGGGCCGAGCAGCCCGCGCTGGACCTCAAGCGCTACTTCGATGGCACCATCGACGCGTGGGGCGTGTTCCAGGACCGGTCCGGGAAGGTGGTACGGCGATTCGTCGTCGAGATGCGCTGCAGCTGGGACGGCGACGTCGGCACGCTCGACGAGTCGTTCAGGTACTCGGACGGCACCACGGGGCGGCGCGTGTGGACGCTGCGGCGAAACGGGCTCGCCGGCTGGACCGGGACCGCGGACGACGTGATCGGCGAGGCCATCGGCACGGTCGCGGGCAACGCGTTCCACTGGCGCTATACGCTCGCGCTGCCGGTCGACGGCCGCGTCTGGCATGTGGACATGGACGACTGGATGTACCTGGTCGACGACAGGGTCATGCTGAACCGGGCAGTGATGAGCAAGTTCGGCGTGCGGCTGGGCGAGGTCACGCTGTCGTTCGCGAGGCGACCGTGAACGTCGCGATGCTTCGATCGCCGGTCGCCAATGCGCCCGTGCGCCGCCCGCGCTTGTTCGCCCCGCTCAACGAGCCGGTGCGCGACTGGACCGGGCGTCGCGTGTGGATCGTCGGCGCGTCGAGCGGCATCGGCGCGGCGTTGGCCCGCCAGCTGGCCGCGCGCGGCGCGCGACTGGCGTTGAGCGCTCGACGCCCGGCGCCGCTGCACGCGCTGCTCGCGCGCACGGGCGCGCAGGCGCTGGTGCTGCCGCTGGACGTGACCGACGCGCAGGCCGTCGCCGGCGCCGCGGCACGCCTCGAAGCCGAGTGGGGCGGCGTCGACCTCGTGCTCTGGCTGGCAGCCCGCTACGCGCCGATGCGCGCGCACGACTTCGACATCGCGGAGGCACACGCGATCGTCGACGCGAACCTCGGCGGCGTGTTGAACGGCATCGCCGCGGTGCTCCCGATGCTGATGCGACAGCGGCACGGCGGCATCGCGCTGGTGGCGAGCGTCGCCGGCTACCGCGGGCTGCCGAAGTCGCTGGTCTACGGGCCGACGAAGGCCGCGCTGATCAACCTCGCCGAGTCGCTGTACCTGGACCTGCATTCCGAGAACATCGGCGTCTGGCTGGTGAGTCCCGGCTTCGTCGACACGCCGATGACCGCTGCCAACGACTTCCGGATGCCCGCGCTCGTCGATCCCGACGAGGCAGCCGATGCGATCCTCGACGGCCTTCGCAGGGGGTGTTTCGAGATCCATTTCCCGAAGCGGTTCACGCTGTGGATGCGCCTGTTGCGGCTGTTGCCGCAACGGCTGTACTTCATGGCCGTGCGCCGCTTCACCGGGCTCTGAAAGCCGGAGCGAGGGAATGGCCGATCGGGACGTCTCGCCGGCCTTGCGTCGCGTCATCGCGTACTTCGAGTCCCTGCGACCCGAAGACGTGCCGGCGATCGCGCAGTGGTATGCCGACGACGCGCGCTTTCGCGATCCGTTCAACGACGTTCGCGGGACTCGAGCCATAGAGGCCATCTTCGCGCGGATGTTCGTGCAGCTGGACGCGCCCCGTTTCAGGATCCGCGACGCCATCGAGGGCGACCGGCAGGCGTTCCTGACGTGGGACTTCGAGTTCCGCTTCCGGCGTGGCGACCGCGCGACGATCCAGCGGATCCACGGGGCCACGCTGCTGCGCTTCGACGCCGCCGGGCGGATCCGCGAACACCGCGACTACTGGGACGCCGCAGGCGAACTCTACGAGAAGCTGCCGTTCGTCGGCGCCCTGCTGCGCTGGCTCAGGCGTCGAGTCGGCCACTGACCGCCGTTGATAGAATGCAGCGATCGGGACCGCCCCGGTCCCGCCGGCTGGCGAGGCAATCCCGCGTGAACAACGCACTGGTCGGCTTCGAGCGCAAGATCATCGATCCGGCGCACGCCGCGGTCCAGGCCGCGCAGCTGCCGCGCCCGATGGTGTTCACCAACGGCGTATTCGACCTGCTGCATCGCGGGCACGTCACCTGCCTGGCCGAGGCGCGCGCGCTCGGTGCTTCGCTGGTCGTCGCGCTGAACAGCGACGGTTCGGTCAAGCGGCTCGGCAAGGGCCCCGATCGCCCGCTGAACCCGCTCGCCGACCGGCTCGCAGTGGTCGCCGCGCTCGAGTCGACGACGCTGGTCACCTGGTTCGAGGCCGACACGCCGCTCGAGCTGATCGTCGCGCTGCGGCCCGACGTGCTCGTGAAGGGGGGCGACTGGCCTCTCGACCAGATCGTCGGCGCACGCGAAGTGCGCAGCTGGGGCGGTTCGGTTCACGCGATCCCGTTCCGTTTCCAGCGCTCGACGACCGACCTCGTCGAGCGCATGCGCGCGAGCGCCGAGCCCAAGACCTGACGGTCTGCCGGGGCCGCGAACGATTCAGTCGCATTCGCGCGGCTGCGTGTCGAAGCGCCCGGCAATCGCGGTCGCGGCGTTCGCCGCCGCGTCGGTCCAGCGCGCCTGCAGACGAACGCGTACGGTCACGGCCCCGCGCGGTGCGATCCGCAAGCCCGATTCGCCAAGCCCCTCGAGTCGCGTGACCAGCGCCCGCGCGGTCTCTTCCGACCGGAACAGTCCGACCGAGACCCCGAGCCGCAAGGCGCCGTCCTGCATGACGAACGCGTCGTCGTGCCCGATGCGCCGCAACTCCGCCAGTCTTCGCTGCGCATCGGCGAGGCTGTCGGCCGGCGGAAGGTAGACGAGGTAACTGGAGGCCTGCTCGATGCGCGTTGCCTCGACGCGCGCCCCGGCGGCTTCCAGCGCCTCGCGCAGGCGGCCGGCGCGTTGCTCTTCGAGCGGGCCGAAGGCCGTGCACGAGCCCGCAACGGCCGGCGCGGTCGCGGACGCGAGCGTCGCCGTGTCGTCACGCGGCGCGGCACCGCGGCCCGCGTCGCCGTTCGCACCGCGTGTGCCGCGATCGGCCGGCACGACCGGCAGCGCCTGCGCCGTCGCAGGAGCCGCGGGAGGAATCTTCGCCACGTTCGGCAATGGCGCCGACGGCGACGCTGCCGCAGTGGCGCGCGAGGTCGTGCCGCCGAGCCGCTCCAGCGGCACGACGCGCAAGCGCTCGGCGTTGCGCTGCTCGCTCAGGCGCTGCGGTTCGCGATCGCCGCGAACCCACGGCGAAAGCCAGCCCTGGTACATCGCGAAGACGAACGCGTTGACCACGACCAGCAGGACGAGCAGCCAGCGCATGCGCGTCGACCCCCTCTGCCCCTCAGTCCGCTGCGCCGCGCAAACGCAGCGACACCTCGCCGCTGTGCAGCACGCGCATGCCATCGGCGGTCTGCAAGCGCAACCCGCCGCTGTCGTCGAGACCCAGTGCCCGGCCCGAGGCGAGGACGCGCTCGCCGTCGACCAGCACGACGGGCCGTCCGTCGAGCGCGTCGAAGCGCCGCCAGGCTTCGACGAACGGCCCCAGGCCCTCGGCGAGAAAACGATCGATCGCCGGCACCACCGCCCCGGCGAGCGCGCCGATCACCGTCTCGCCGGCCTGCGCCGGAAGCGCTTCGCCGTCGATCAACCCGCAGGCAGGCTGGCCAATTGCGCACGACTTCGGCGGAGCGAGCAGGTTCACGCCGATCCCGACGACGATGCGCTCGATCGTGCCGCCGCGCGCGCCGGCGGCCGGTGCGCTTCGCCGGGATTCGACCAGGATGCCCGCGAGCTTGCGACCGTCGCGCTGGAGGTCGTTCGGCCACTTCAACCGCACGTCCGGCGCCCAGCGCGACAGCACGCTCGCCGCCGCGGCGCCGACCGCCACCGAGACGGCGGTCGGTGGCGGGTCAGACAGCACGCGGCGTTCCAGCGCGATCGAGAATGCCACCGATCGGCCTTCCGGGCTCAGCCACGCGCGGCCGCGCCGGCCGCGCCCTGCGGTCTGGCGCACCGCGGCGAGCAGACGCGGCGCGCCGGGGGAGCGGCCGAACGAAGCGTCCATCAACGCCTGGCTGGTCGACGCGGTCTCTTCGACCGTTTCGACGCCCAGGCTTGCGCAGCCGGCCGCCGCGCGGATCAATTCTGGGTCGAGCGCGCTCATGACAGGGCGATCATAGCCCGGGCCCGCACGCCGGCCCGGCCACCTTGACGGTAAGCTTGCGCGGTGTCCCGTGCCGCTCCCCAGCCGCCGTTCACGGCATCGCACCCTGCGGTGCCGGCAGTCGGGATATGGCTCGGGGCGTACGTCGCCGCCGTCGTCTACGCGACGCTTCACCCGTGGTCCGGCTGGCGCACGCCGGGCCGCTGGATGTTCGCGTTCCTGTCCGATCCGTGGCCGCGTTGGTGGACCGGTTTCGACGTCGCCGCAAACGTCGCCGCCTACCTGCCGATCGGCCTGCTGCTCACGGTGTGGCTCGCCCGGCGGCTGTCGCTCGCGATGACGCCGGCTGCCGTGCTCGCCACGTTGGGAGGGGCGGCGCTGTCGCTGGGACTCGAGTGCCTGCAGGCGCTGTTGCCCGACCGGGTGCCGTCCCGGCTCGACCTGCTCGCGAACTCCGCCGGCGGCGCGGCCGGTGCGCTGCTCGCCGCATCGATCGGAAGGCGTCGCATCGAGCGATGGCCGCGGCGGCTGCGCGACGCGCTCCCGCTCGCTCCGCACGCGACGCCGGGGTTGGTGCTGCTGCTGGCGTGGTTGCTCTCGCACCTCAATCCGCAACCGATGGCGTTCGCGACCGGCGACCTGCTCGCCGCGTGGCCTGGCGTGCCCGGCGGGCCGGCGCACCCCTGGCTTGCCCAGTGGCTGCTGCCGCACGAGTTCGAACCGTTCGCGGAAGCGGCAGGCGTCTCGATGACGGTGCTGGCCATCGGGCTGATCGGGCACGAACTGCTTCGCCCGGGCGCAAGCAGCGCAGCGCGATTCATCGTGGCAGTCCCGATCGTCGCAGCGATCCTGATCGAGACGGTCGCGTCGGTAGTCTGGCTCGGCAGGCCCGGCGCGCTCGGCTGGCTCAACGCCGGCGCCCAGGGCGGGTTGCTCGCCGGCATCGTCGCCTTGCTGATGCTGGGGTGGGTGGGCCGGCGCGCACGCATGTGGCTGGCGATCGCCGCACTCGCCGCGGCCACGTTGCTGTTCAATCTCGCGCCACCCAACGCGTACTACCTGTCGATGCGCACCAGCTGGAGCGGCGGAGCCTGGACCAACTTCCATGCCCTGCTGCGTGCGGTCGCGACCGTCTGGCCGTTCGTGGCGATGGCGTGGTGCGCCTCGCGCCTGCGCCACGCGCGGCCGAGGCGCCGACTATAATCGGCCGCATGAGCCACTACTACGAGCGCCACATCTTCTTCTGCCTGAACCGTCGCGAGGACGGGCGCAGGTGTTGCGCCGAACACGGTTCCGAATCGCTGCAGGCGTATGCCAAGGAGCGCGTGAAGGCGCTGGGGCTCGACGGCCCGGGCAAGGTCCGCGTCAACAAGGCCGGCTGCCTCGATCGCTGCGAGGAGGGCCCGGTGGCCGTCGTCTACCCGGAAGGGGTCTGGTACACGTACGTCGATCGCAGCGACATCGACGAGATCGTCGAATCCCACCTCCGGGACGGGCAGCCGGTCGCTCGACTGCGACTCGAATGAACGCCGGCACCCGGACTGTGCACATCGCCGGTCCGGCCGGTGCGATCGACGTGGCGCTCGACCTGCCGGCCGGCACGCCGATCGGGGCAGCTGTCGTGGCGCATCCGCACCCGCTTTTCGGCGGCACGCGCGACAACAAGGTGGTGCAGACGCTGGCGCGGGCGTTGCTGGCACTCGGCTACGTGACCTGGCGGCCGAACTTCCGTGGCGTCGGCGACTCCGCGGGCGGCTACGACGAAGGTCGCGGCGAGACCGAGGACGTGCTCGCGGTGGTGGAACATGCGCTCGCGCAAGCGAGGTCGATCGGCGTGGCGCACCCGCGGCTGGTGCTGGCCGGCTTCTCTTTCGGCAGTTTCGTGCAGTCGCGCGTCGCCGCCCGCCTGCGCGAACTCGGCCGTCCCCCGACCCGGCTGGTGCTGGTCGGCGCGGCGGTTTCGCGGTTCGACGTCGAGCCGGTGCCTGCGGACACCCTGGTGGTGCACGGCGAAGTCGACGACACGGTGCCCTTGCAGGCGGTGTTCGACTGGGCCCGTCGGCAGGATCTGCCGGTCGTCGTCCTGCCCGGCGCGGACCATTTTTTCCATCGTAAACTCACGTTGCTCAAGCGCATCGTGCTGGCCGCATTCGGCGTGCCCTCCGAGTGGGATGGCGCCGCCACGGCGGACCGGTCCGCGCACGGGGGACGACCATGACGGAGATGTCGACGCAAGACGTGCTCCAGAAGACGGGCAAGGGCGCCGAGGAGTTGCGCACGCGCCGCCACGGCCTCAGTCCGCGGCTGCGCCAGTTGCTGATCCTGATCGATGGCAAGCGCGACGTCGCCGAGCTCGCCCGGATGCTTCCGGCGCCGGACCTCGCCGAACAGCTCGTCCAGCTCGAGAGCGGCGGATTCGTCGCGCGGCCGATCGACGCCCCCCCGGTTTCCGACGACGAACCGGCGGCCGGGGCCGCTACGCCAGCCGCCGCGCCGGTCGAGGACCTCGGCGCGCTGCGCGCCCGCGTCACGCGCGCGCTGCTCGACACGATCGGACCGAATGGCGACGACTTCGCGATACGCATCGAGCGCACGCGCTCGGTCGACGAGCTGCGCTCGTTGCTGCCGGCGGTCCTGTCGGTGGTCGAAGCCTGCGGCGGGCGCGCCGGCGTCGACGGCTTCCTGCAGCGCTGCGGCGCGATATGAACGCGACATGAACGCCGGATGAGGACCGCGGCATGAGCGCAGAACCCGATCCGCGGCTGATCTATGCGCGCACCGTCGACGGCCACGACGAGGCGGCCGAGCCGCGCCGGGAACTGAGCCAGGGCGCACGCCGGATCCTCGCGTTGATCGACGGCCAGCGCTGCATCGGCGACCTGCCCGATTTCGCGCGCGTGGGCGAGCTCGCCCCGATCATCGTCGAGCTCGAGTCACTGCGACTGATCGAAGTGGCCGGCGTGGCCGACGAACCCTCGGAGGCGCAGCGCCGCGCACGCGCCGCACTCGAGCTGACGCTGCTGAACGACGCCAAGCACGGCTTGCGCGGCCTGTTCGACACCGAACTCGGCGTCGCCGGACAGGTCTGGGAGGCACGGGTCGCCGACTGCGTCAACATGGAAGTGCTGCGACGGGTGCTGCGCGAGGCGGTCGACGTCGTTTATTACAGGAGCGGCGAGGCCGCGGCACGGCGCATCGTCGCGGCGGTGCGGCCGGTGTTCGAGCAGGCGCAGCGCGCACGTTGAGGCCCGCCAGGGCGATCGATGCGCCTCTCGTTGGCACCTTCGACGATGGTCCGCGCGACCTGCGTCCTATAATTCCCGGCTTCCACGTTCGCCGCTTTGCGTGCGCGAGCCGGGCGCTTCGCCGAACGCGCTCGAGCGCGTCGCCGCAACGCCCCACACGAGGCCCCTGATGCTCCGATCGATGCTCCGTAGCCTGTTCGTCCTGTCGGCGCTCGTCTTCACCACCTCGCAGGCAAGCCTTGCGCAGGTGGCAGCGCCGTCGATCGCCGCGCGATCGTGGCTGCTGCTCGACGCGACGACCGGCCAGGTGCTCGCCGCGCAGGAACCCGACGCCAGGATCGAACCGGCGTCGCTCACCAAGGTGATGACCGCCTACCTGGCCTTCAATGCGCTGAAGGAGAAGCGGCTTGCACCGGACCAGCGTCCGCCGGTGTCGCAGGCGGCGTACAAGGCGATCGGTTCGCGGATGTTCGTCGACCCGCTCAAGCCTGCGAGCGTCGAGGAACTGCTCAACGGCATGATCGTCCAGTCGGGCAACGACGCCTCCATCATCCTGGCCGAAGCGCTCGCCGGCAGCGAGGAGACCTTCGCCCAGCAGATGAATCGCGAAGCGCAACGCATCGGCCTGCGCAACACGCAGTTCCGCAACGCGACCGGCCTGCCGGATCCCGAGCACTACACGACGGCTCGCGACCTCGCGACGCTGGCGGCCAGGCTGATCGCCGACCATCCCGACTACTACCCGCTCTACTCCAGGCGCGAGTACACCTACAACAACATCCGGCAGCCGAACCGCAACCGCCTGCTGGCGATCGACCCGAGCGTCGACGGCATGAAGACCGGGCATACCGAAGCGGCCGGCTATTGCCTGATCGCTTCCGCGCACCGCAAGCAGCCGGGACTCGACGGTGAACGGCGCCTGATCTCGGTCGTGATCGGCACCGGTTCGGAGGCGGCGCGCGCGATCGAGTCGCAGAAGCTGCTCAATTACGGTTTCCAGAATTTCGACGCGGTGCGCGTCTACGCGAAAGACCAGCCGGCCGGCCAGTACGAGGTCTGGAAGGGCAAGGCGGCCACGGTCGCTGGCGGCTTCGACCGCGAACTGGTCGTGACCGTGCCGCGCGGCCAGTCCGACAAGGTCAAGGCCGAGATCGAGCGCGTCCAGCCGCTGGTCGCGCCGATCGCGCAGGGCCAGCGCATCGGCACGCTGCGCGTCAGGGTCGACGACAAGCTGTTGCTGGAGCGGCCGCTGGTCGCCCTCGGCGCCGTCGAGCCGGCGGGGTGGTTCGGCCGCACCTGGGACGGCCTTCGGCTGATGCTCGCGAAGTGACACGGCGGAGAGACGGATGACACAGACGGTCTACCTGAACGGCGACTTCGTCCCGCTCGAGCAAGCGCGCATTCCGGTCCTCGACCGCGGCTTCATCTTCGGCGACGGGATCTACGAGGTCGTCCCCGTGTACGCTCGGCGCCCGTTCCGCTGGCCGCAGCACCTGGCGCGGCTCAAGCGCAGCCTGGCGGCGATCGGAATCGACAATCCGCTCGATGACGAAGCGTGGACGACGCTGGTGGCCGACCTGGTCGCGCGCCACGAGTGGCCCGACCAGTTCGTCTACATGCAGGTCACGCGCGGGGTCGCGCGCCGCGACCACGCGTTTCCGAAGGGCGTGCGTCCCACCGTGTTCGCGATGTCCAGCCAGCTCGTGCTGCCCACCGCCGCCCAGCTCGAACAGGGCGTGGCAGCGATCGCGTTGCCCGACGAGCGCTGGCTGCACTGCAACATCAAGTCGACCTCTTTGCTGGGCAACGTCCTCGCCCGGCAGGCCGCCGTGGAGGCGGGAGCCGCCGAATGCGTGATGTTCCGCGACGGTTTCCTCACCGAGGGCTCGGCGAGCAACATCTGGGTAGCGCGCGGCGGAAGGCTGTACGGCCCGCCGACCGACAACCTCGTCCTCGAAGGCGTGCGCTACGGGCTGATCGCGCAGCTGTGCGCGGACGCCGGGATCCCGCTGCAGCTGCGCCGCATCCTGCGCGAGGAGGTGCAGGCTGCCGACGAGCTGATCCTCAGCTCGGCGACGAAGGAGGTGCTCGCGATCACGACGCTCGACGGGCGCCCGGTCGGCACCGGCAAACCGGGACCGCTGTTCGCGAAGCTTCGCGCCGCCTACCAGCAGGCCACGACGGCCTGCTGACGCGCAGAAGCGGCGCAGACACGGCGCATACCCGGCGCATGAGCGGCGCGGGCGCGGCGAACGAAGATCCCACCGGGAGACGGACTGCGATGAGCGAACCGCGCGACCTGAGCGCCGCATTCGACCGGCTCGAAAAACTGCTCGAGTTCCCGGTCGACTTCCCGCTGAAGGTCATGGGACGCAGGGTCGACGACTTCGCGCAGTCGATTTCGGCGATCGTTCGCGAGCACGTTCCGACCTTCGACCCGGCGACGATGGAACTGCGCACTTCGAGCCACGGCACCTACCTGAGCGTGACCGTGGTGGTCCGCGTCGAATCCCGCGAACAGCTCGAGGGGCTGTACCGCGAGTTGTCGACCCATCCGCTGGTCAGCGTCGTGCTGTGAGCCCCGCCGGCGATCGCGGCGCCCCGCCCGCACCCAAGTTGCGGTCGTTTCGGCGGCGACCCTACCTGCCGACGCTGCAGGACATGCAGGCGTTTACGCTCGACCGCACACCCGACACCCGTGACGAGATCTGGCTGGTCGAGCATCCGGCGGTGTTCACGCTGGGGCACGCTTCGCGCCCCGAGCACCTGCGCGCGCCCGGCGACATCCCGGTCGTGCGCACCGAGCGCGGCGGACAGGTGACCTATCACGGCCCTGGTCAAGTGGTCGCTTACTTGCTCATCGACCTGCGCCGACGCTCGTTAATGGTGCGCGACCTGGTTGCGTCGATCGAGGACGCAACGATCGCGCTGCTCGCCGGCTACGGCGTGGCGGCAGGCCGGCGACCAGGCGCGCCGGGCGTGTACCTGAAGCCGGCCGACGGCTGCGCCGGCGCCAAGATCGCCTCGCTGGGCATCAGGATCTCCCGCGGCTGCAGCTACCATGGTGTAGCGTTGAACGTGGCGATGGATCTCGAACCGTTCTCCCGTATCGACCCGTGCGGCTTCCCCGGCCTGCCGGTGACCGATCTTCGCAGCTGCGTCGGGCAGGTCGACATCGCTGACGTGGCGGCCCGTTTCGGCAAGCAACTGGCCGCATCCATGGAAAGCAGGATGGAAAGTAAGCGATGACTTCGTCAACCGATCCCCGGCCGCTGGCCGCCACCAGTACGGCAACCGTCAAGCAGAAAGGCGCCGACAAGACCGCGCGCATCCCGGTAAAGATCGTGCAGCCGGCCGAGGTGCTGAAGAAACCCGACTGGATCCGCGTGCGTGCCGGCTCGCACGGCACGCGATTCTACGAGATCAAGCAGATCCTGCGCGAGCACCGGCTGCACACCGTGTGCG
>Ga0209477_1000443_pt1 | contig 25613 bp, 17 predicted proteins | sample KloWWTupernatant_FD_187180 | JGI IMG/M metagenome (GOLD analysis project Ga0209477, IMG submission 187180) | Active sludge microbial communities from Klosterneuburg, Austria, studying microevolution and ecology of nitrifiers - Klosterneuburg... | ecosystem: Engineered > WWTP > Aerobic digester >... | reverse complement strand
AACCGTCTGCCCGCGGCGGAGCGCCCGCTCGTCGGCCCGACCTCCGCCTGGCAGGACGAGCTCCTGGCGACCACCGAGGATGGCCGCGTCGTCGAATCTCTGGGCCCCGTGACCCTCGGCACCCGCCTGCTGTCAGGGAAGGAACCCGCAGCCTACGACGCGATCGTCTACAAGAAGGGGGCCGTGGTCCTCAGCATGCTGTCGCGATTCTGGACCGAGAAGGACTTCCTGTCGATTCTCCGCGGCGTCGTCGAGGCGGCCTCCGGAAAGGTCCTGTCCACGGCGGACCTCATCCAGCTGATCGAGCGCTTGTCGGGCACCGAGCTCGACGGATTTGCGCGGCGATTCATCTACGGCACCGGTTTGCCCGAGATCCATTTCGACTACACCCTGGGTGAGAAGCAGGGGGAGCAGTGGCCGGTGGTGATCCGTGCCCGGCAGCAAGCGCCCTACCGCTTCCGCTACAGCGTGGTGAGGAACCCGGACGGCAAGCTCGCGGTCGCGCGCGAGCGGCGCACAGAGATGGAAGTCGATGACACGGTCTTCGCCGTACCGTTCCAGGTGCCGATCGATGCTCCCTGGCCAACCAGCGCTCCGCCTCCCGCCAAACCGCGCAAGCGTGGCGACCCACCGCCGCGCCCGCGCCTGGACGGCCGAGTGACTCTGCAAGGGGCGAAGACCGAGGTCACGCTGAACCTCGATCAGCGGCCCCTCGGCCTCGTTCTCGATCCGCGACAGGAGGTCTTCGCCCTCTTCTTCGATCTCGGCAGGTCGCCGAAGCGCGCCGCATTGCGGGACGCGGTCGCCGCCGCGGCAGCGGGAGACGGCGCTGCGGCTCGAGCCCACTACGCCGAGGTTTTCGCGGCCAAGGTCCGCCTGGCGGTTGATTTCGCACCGGCGGAGGAACCCGCAGACCTCGAGCGCGAAGGGCGCGGACTCGATGCGCTGGCGCACCTCGGCCTCGCCCGACTCGCCGTCGAGAGCGGCGATCTGGCAACAGCGAAGCGCGAGCTCGCCGCCTCCGGAAAGAGCCTCGATCGCGGACAGCGATCGGCGATCGAGGCCCAGGAGTCGTTGGTTGCGGCGCGCATCGAGCTCGCCTCCGGAGAGGCGACCGCCGCCTTCCGCCGGTTGAAGCGTCTGGTGGTCTCGCGCGAGACGTTGGATGGCACGGAAGGCTGGCTGCTGCTCGCGATCGCCGCGCACGAGACCGGCCAGAAGGAGACCCTCGACCAGGCGCTCGAGGTCGCCCGCCGTCGCAACATCGATCTCGGCCCCCTGGCGAACCCTTAGCGACCGGGCTGCGCGATCTGATAGGCTTGCTTCGCCCATCCGGGTGAACGCACGGCGCGTTCCGCGCCGACTCAAAATATACGGAGACGAGACCAGTGAGCCGCAGTCAACGGACGGACGTCCGCAATATCGCCATCATCGCCCACGTCGACCACGGCAAGACCACGCTCGTCGACGCCATGCTCTGGCAGAGCGGGATCTTCCGCGCCAACGAAGCCGTCATGGAACGGGTCATGGATTCGATCGATCTCGAGCGTGAAAAAGGGATCACGATCATGGCCAAGAACACCTCGATCATCTACAAGGGGACGCGGATCAACATCGTCGATACCCCTGGCCACGCCGATTTCGGCGGCGAGGTCGAGCGCACGCTCAAGATGGTCGACGGTGTGATGCTCCTCGTCGACGCTTCGGAAGGGCCGCTGCCGCAGACCCGCTTCGTGCTGCGCAAGGCGTTCGAGGCCAACCTCACGCCGATCGTGGTGATCAACAAGATCGACCGCCCCGACGCGCGCATCAACGAGGTCGTCAACGAGGTCTACGACCTGTTCATCGATCTCGACGCCTCCGAGGAGCAGCTCGACTTCCCGGTGCTCTACTGCAATGCCAGGAAGGGCCTCTGCCGCACCGAGCCCGACGGCGAAGACACGCTGCTCGCGCCGCTCTTCGAGCAGATCGTCACCACGGTGCCGCCGCCCTCGTACGACCCGGAGATGCCGCTGCAGTTCCTGATCACCAGCCTCGCCTACGACGACTACGTCGGACGTCTGGCCATCGGCCGGATCTTCAGCGGCTCGGTGAAGAAGGCGCAGGAGATCTCGCGCATTCGCATCGACGGTGGTGTGGAGAGCGCCAAGGTGACGGTGCTCTACGGCTACGACGGTCTCGCTCGGACGGAGATCGCCGAAGCCGGTCCGGGCGACATCGTCGCCATCGCCGGCCTCTCCGAGGTGGCGATCGGCGAAACCCTCTCTTCGATCGAGAACCCGCAGGCGCTGCCGCAGATCCGCGTCGAAGAGCCGACCATCGCCATGGTCTTCTCGATCAACAACTCGCCGATGTCGGGTCGCGAAGGCACCCACGTCACCAGCCGCAAGCTGAAGGACCGGCTGGCCAAGGAGCTCCTCACCAACGTCGCGATCCGCGTCGAGGAGACAGACTCGGCCGACGCCATGAAGGTGTCGGGGCGCGGCGAGCTGCAGCTCGCGATCCTCATCGAGATGATGCGCCGCGAGGGCTACGAGCTCTCGGTGGGCAAGCCCGAGGTCATCACGCGCCACGTCGACGGCAAGCTGGCCGAGCCGATGGAGCAGTTGATCGTCGACTGCCCGGAGGAGTTCATCGGCGTCCTGACCCAGAAGCTCGGCGCGCGCCGCGGCCGGATGACCAAGATGGTCAACCACGGCACCGGCCGGGTCGGCATCGAGTACCGCATCCCGTCGCGGGGGCTCATCGGCTTCCGCACCGAGTTCCTGACCGACACCAAGGGCCAGGGCATCATGAACTCGCTGTTCGACGGCTGGGATTTCTGGCAGGGCGACATCGAGCACCGCGCGACCGGCGCCCTGGTCGCCGACCGCTCCGGCAAGGTCACCGCCTACGCCATCGAGGGTTTGCAGCCGCGCGGTGTGCTCTTCGTCTCGCCGACCGACGAGGTCTACGAGGGGATGATCGTCGGCGAGCACGCCCGCGGCAACGACCTCGACGTCAACATCGTCAAGGAGAAGAAGCTCACCAACATGCGTGCTTCGGGCTCCGACGACACCGTGCATCTGGTGCCGCCGCGCCTCATGAACCTCGAGCAGGCGCTCGAGTTCATCAAGGAGGACGAGTTGGTCGAGGTGACCCCCAAGGCCTTCCGCCTGCGCAAGCGGATTCTCAAGGCCAACCAGCGCTAGACGCGGAATCGTCACCAGCGTCGCCCGCCCGCGGTTGCTATCCTCTGCGAGGATGGCGACCTGGGCGATCGGCGACGTGCATGGCTGCTACCGCACGCTGCGGAAGCTCCTGAAGCGCATCGATTTCGCCAAGACCGCCGACCGCCTCTGGTTCACCGGCGATCTGGTCAACCGCGGACCGCGCTCGCTCGAGGTCCTCGAGTGGGCTTCCGACCACGACTGGCGGATCGAGTCGGTGCTCGGCAACCACGACCTGCACCTGCTGGCAGTCGCCTTCGGCGTCGCCGCGGAGCGGCCACGCGACACGCTCCGCCCCATTCTCAAGTCGAGCCGCCAGGTGGCGCTGCTCGACTGGCTGCGCCGGCGGCCCGTCGCGGTCGGCAACGCTTCCCGATTCATGGTGCACGCCGGCGTCCTGCCCGCCTGGTCGGCGGAAGAGACGCTGTCGATCGCGGCCCGGCTCGAGGGGCGTCTGCGTGGTGAGGGCGCGAGCCAGCTCCTCGGCGCTCTGCGGCGCAAGGGCGCCCGGCCGGAAGAGGAGGGCACCGAAGTGCGTGCGCTGCGCGTACTCGCGCTGGTGCGGACCCTGACGGCCGACGGCGAGCTCTGCCGGGAGTTCGCCGGCCCGCCAGAGGAGGCGCCGAAGGGCTGCGTGCCCTGGTTCGACGTCCCCGGCCGGAAGAGCGCAGGAACGGAGATCGTTTTCGGACACTGGGCGGCGGCGGGATTTCGCCGCGGCGCGCAGATCCTCGCGCTCGACTCCGGCTGCGCCTGGGGCGGACAGCTGACCGCGGTGCGCCTGGAAGACGGCGAGCGCGTCCAGGTGGACAACGCGGAATGACGCCGCTACCGCTCGACGGTGCCTTCGATGGCGCCCGCTTCCCGCTGACGACCGCCGAGCTCGAGGCTCAGATCGCCGCCGGGCTCGAGCTCGGCGGACAGCTCTTTCTCGATCTGCGCGGAGAGGTCGTCGCCGACGCCGGGTTCGGCGAGGCGCGCCCGGGCCAGCCGATGCGCCGCGACCATCTCATGCTCTGGATGTCGTCCACCAAGCCGGTGGCGGCGGTGGCGATCTGCCAGCTCTGGGAGCGCGAGCGGCTCGGGCTCGACGATCCGGTCGCGCGGCACATCCCCGAGTTCGCGCAAGGGGGCAAGGAGCGGGTCACCATCCGCCACCTGCTGACCCACACCGGCGGCATTCGCATGCGGGACACCGGCTGGCCGGCGGCCGGCTGGGAGGGAATCGTGGCGCGCGTCTCGGCGCAGCGCCTCGAGCCGCGCTGGGAGCCGGGACGCAAGGCCGGCTACCACCTCGCCTCGAGCTGGTTCATCCTCGGCGAGCTGGTGCGGCGGCTCGACGGCCGGCCGTTCGAGACTTACGTGCGCGACGAGATCTTCGCGCCCCTCGATGCCGTCGACTGCTGGATCGGCATGCCGCCTGAACGCTTCGCGGCCTACGGCGCGCGGATCGCGCCGATGCACGACGTCGTTGCGGCGGACGAGGGGGCCGGGACGCTCGTCGAGAACGACTCTACGCGCGAGGCTCGCCTGGTTGTCCCCTCGCCCGGCGGCAACGGCTGCGGCCCGATTCGCGAGCTGGCGCGGCTCTACCAGATGCTCGCTGCCGGCGGCACCTTCGCGGGCCGGCGCCTGTTGCGCCGGGAGACCGTCGAGGCGCTCGCCGCGCGCCATCGGGTCGGCATGATCGATGCGACGTTTCGCGCCCGCCTCGACTGGGGACTGGGGGTCATCGCCAACTCCGCACACTACGGCGAGCCCGGAATGCCCTACGGCTACGGGCCGCACGCCGGACCGCGCACCTTCGGCCACAGCGGCGCGCGCAGCTCGACCGCATTCTGCGATCCGGAGGCCGGCCTCGTCGTGGCGCTGGCAGTCAACGGCATGCCGGGCGACGAGGTCCATCGTCTGCGCTTCGAGCGCCTGACCACGGCGCTCTATCGCGACCTGGGTCTCGCTCCCTTCGCTCCCGCACCGGATGCGATGTAAACTGCTGCACGCTTGAACTTCTCCGCCCCACCGCCCGCAGGCCACGAGTCGATTTCACCGCGCATCGTTCCCCGTTCCGAGCACGCGGTCTCCCGCAGCCGGATCCAGAAAGAGGCGCTGAAGGTCCTCTATCGCCTGCAGGAGGCGGGGTATCTCGCCTACATGGTGGGTGGCAGCGTGCGCGATCTCCTGCTCGGCCGCCAGCCGAAGGATTTCGATATCGCCACCGACGCGAAGCCGCAGGAGGTCCGCCGGGTCTTCCGCAACGCCCGCATCATCGGCCGGCGCTTCCGGCTGGTGCACATCCTGTTCGGCGAAGTGGTGGTGGAGGTTTCGACCTTCCGCAGCGAGCCGCGCCTCGCGACGGTGACGGCGGGGGAGACGACGACGCCGGCGCTGCTGATCACCAGCGACAACAACTTCGGCACGGCTGTCGAGGATGCCTTCCGGCGGGACTTCACCGTCAACGCCCTGTTCTACAACATCGCCGACTTCTCGATTCTCGACTACGTCGGCGGCATGGAGGATCTGCAGCAGAGCCTCCTGCGGACGATCGGCGACCCGTGGGTGCGCTTCCGCGAGGATCCGGTGCGGATGCTGCGCGCCTGCGAGCTCGCCGGCCGGCTCGATTTCACCATCGAAGCAGCGAGCCAGGCGGCGATTCACGACCTGCGGCAGGAGCTCACCAAAGCGTCGCCGGCGCGCGTCAGCGAGGAGCTCGTGGCGCTGCTGCGGTGCGGCAGCGCCGGCAAGGCGATGCAGTGGATGCTCGATCTGGGAGTTCTCGAAGTCCTCCTCCCCGAGGCCTATGCCATGGTGCAGGCGAGCGAGCGCGGCCTCGGCGACTTCGGCAGGATTCTGCCGACGCTGGACAAGAAAATCGCCGGCGGACGCGAGGCTTCCGACGGCGGCCTGCTCGCCGCGCTGCTGCTGCCTTCAGTGCTTCTGCGCCGCTACGACATCGAGAACCTGGCGCGCAAGGCGCTGCGGCGCGAGCAGCTCGCGGCGCTGGTCGACGAGGTCACCGAGCCGTTCCTGCGGCGCTTCGCGCTGTCGCGCGTGCGCACCCAGCAGACCACCGACGCGCTCAAGGGCTTCCTGCGGCTCTGCGAGCCGCATCGAACGGCGGGCGAGCGTCACCACGCGGTGACCAAGTCCTGGTTTCCCGATGCCCTCTGGCTGTTCGAGCTGCTCGCCGAGGCGACTGCCGAGGGCTTCGAGGAGCTCGCGCAGTGGCAGGCCGCGGCGCGCCGGCGTCCGGTGCTCGCAGCGGCCGAGCTCACGGTCGGCGTCGGTGGCGCGGCGCGTTCCACCCCGCCGCGCAAACGGCCCCGCCGACGCAAGCGGCGGTGAGCGCGTCGGCCTCCCGCCCCTTGGGGGGGGGCGGCCGCGAGGTGGATGAGTATCATCGGATGGGCGGCGAGCTCCGTCCGCCGGCGGCCGAGCTGGCGTAGATGTCGACGAACGAGAGTGGGGTGAGCTGCAGATGACCGCGACCGCCGGCTTTTCAGGAACGACGCTGGGCAAGAAGGCGCTGATGGCCGTGACCGGCCTGATCCTCTTCGGCTTCGTGCTCGTCCACATGTATGGCAATCTGAAGATGTACCAGGGGGCGGCGACCTTCGACGCCTACGCCGAGGCGCTGCGCGAGCTCGGCAAGCCGGTGCTCGCGCACGGCCATGCGCTGTGGATCGCGCGCGCGGTGCTGCTCGTCGCCGTCGTGCTGCATATCTGGTCGGCCTGGTCGCTCACCCTGCAGTCGCGCCGCGCGCGGCCGGTCAAGTATCAGAACCAGGAGCTGGTGCAGGCGACCTACGCCGTGCGGACGATGCGCTGGGGCGGAGTCATCCTGCTGGCTTTCGTGCTCTACCACCTGGCGCACTTGACGGCGGGGTGGGCGCATCCCGACTTCACCGCCGGCAAGGTCTACCAGAACGTCGTCGTCGGCTTCCAGGTCGGCTGGGTGGCGGCGCTCTACATCGTGGCCAACCTGGCGCTCGGCTTCCACCTCTACCACGGGCTGTGGAGCTTCTTCCAGACTCTGGGCTGGAACCAGCCGGCGTGGAATCCCTGGCGCCGCCGGTTCGCGACCCTGTTCGCCCTCGTCGTGACCGCAGGCAACATCTCATTCCCGATCGCCGTCCTCCTCGGCGTGGTGAGGTAGTCATGCTCCTCGATGCCAGAATTCCCGCCGGTCCGATCGAGACCAAGTGGGAGCGCACGAAGTTCGACATGAAGCTGGTGAACCCGGCCAACAAGCGCCGTTTCACCGTCATCGTCGTCGGCTCGGGGCTGGCCGGCGCCTCGGCCGCCGCCTCGCTCGCCGAGTTGGGCTACAAGGTGCTCTGCTTCTGCTTCCAGGACTCGCCGCGGCGGGCGCATTCGATCGCCGCCCAGGGCGGCATCAACGCTGCCAAGAACTACCAGAACGATGGTGACAGCATCTACCGTCTGTTCTACGACACCGTCAAGGGCGGCGACTTCCGGGCGCGCGAGGCGAACGTCTACCGCCTTGCCGAGCTCTCGGTGCAGATCATCGACCAGTGCGTCGCCCAGGGCGTGCCGTTCGCGCGCGAATACGGCGGCATGCTCGCCAACCGCTCGTTCGGCGGCGCCCAGGTGTCGCGCACCTTCTATGCCCGCGGCCAGACCGGGCAGCAGCTGCTGCTCGGCGCCTACCAGGCGCTGTCGCGCCAGATCGGCCTCGGCAACGTCAAGATGTACCCGCGCACCGAGATGCTCGATCTGGTGGTCGACGAAGGCCGGGCGAAGGGGATCATCACCCGCAACCTGGTGACCGGTGCCGTCGACCGTCATGCCGCGCACGCGGTGGTGCTGGCGACCGGCGGTTACGGCAACGTCTTCTACCTGTCGACCAACGCCACCGGCTCGAACGCGACGGCGATCTGGCGTGCGCACAAGCGCGGCGCGCTGTTCGCCAACCCGTGCTACACGCAGATCCACCCGACCTGCATCCCGGTCTCGGGCGATTACCAGTCGAAGCTGACGCTGATGTCGGAGTCGCTGCGCAACGACGGCCGGATCTGGGTGCCGAAGAAGAAGGGCGACACGCGCAAGCCGGGAGACATTCCGGAAGGGGAGCGCGACTACTACCTCGAGGAGAGGTACCCGAGCTTCGGCAACCTGGTGCCGCGTGACGTCGCCTCGCGCAATGCCAAGGCGGTCTGCGACCAGGGGCGGGGCGTCGGACCCGGCGGTCTCGGCGTCTACCTCGACTTCGCCGACTCGATCGGGCGGCTGGGCCAGAAGGCGATCGCCGAGCGCTACGGCAACCTGTTCGAGATGTACGAGAAGATCACCGGCGAAGATCCCTACAGCGTGCCGATGCGCATCTACCCGGCGGTGCACTACACGATGGGCGGTCTCTGGGTCGACTATCAGCTGATGTCCACCGTGCCCGGCCTCTTCGTCGCCGGTGAAGCGAACTTCTCGGATCACGGCGCCAATCGGCTCGGCGCCTCGGCGCTGATGCAGGGCCTGGCCGACGGCTACTTCGTGATTCCCTACACGGTGGGCGACTACGTCTCGAAGTACATGGGCGAGAAGCTCGACACCGGCACAGCCCCGTTCGCCGCCGCCGAGGCCGAAGTGACGGCCGGCGTCGGCCGGCTGCTCGCCGTGCGCGGCAAGCGCTCGGTGGACTCGATCCACCGCGAGCTCGGCAAGATCATGTGGGAGAACTGCGGCATGGCCAGGAACGCCGCCGGCCTCGAGCAGGCGCTGACGAAGATCCCGGCGTTGCGCCAGGAGTTCCGCGACAACGTCAACGTGCTGGGAACCGGCGAGAGCCTGAACCAGTCGCTGGAGAAGGCCGGCCGGGTCGCCGACTTCCTCGAGTTGGGAGAGCTCATGTGCAAGGACGCACTCGAGCGCTCGGAGTCCTGCGGCGGGCACTTCCGCGAAGAGAGCCAGACCCCCGAAGGCGAGGCGCTGCGCGACGACGAGAAGTTCTCCCACGTCGCCGCCTGGCAGAACCTGGGATCCGACAAGGGCTGGGCGCTGCACAAAGAGCCGCTCGCTTTCGAGCATGTCCACCTGGCCCAACGGAGCTACAAGTGAGGAGCTACAAGCGATGAAGCTCAAGCTCAAAGTCTGGCGGCAGGCGGCTGCCGCTGCTCCGGGCAGGATGGTGGAGTACGACGCTCCCGACGTCAGTCCCCACATGTCGTTCCTCGAGATGCTCGATGTGCTGAACGAGCGCCTGGTCAATCGCGGCGAAGAGCCGATCGCCTTCGACCACGACTGCCGTGAAGGCATCTGCGGCACCTGCGGCTTCGTCATCAACGGCATCGCCCACGGCGGCCAGAAGGGGACGACGGTCTGCCAGCTGCACATGCGGCACTTCAAGGACGGCGACGAGCTCACTCTCGAGCCCTGGCGGTCGCGCGCTTTTCCGGTGCTCCGCGACCTGATGGTCGACCGCAGCGCCTTCGACCGCATCATCCAGGCGGGCGGCTTCGTGTCGGTCAACACCGGCACCGCACCCGACGGCAACGCCATCCCGATTCCGAAAATCGACTCGGACCTGGCCATGGACGCCGCCCAGTGCATCGGCTGCGGCGCCTGCGTCGCGCAGTGCCCCAACGGCGCAGCGCAGCTCTTCACCTCGGCCAAGGTCTCGCACCTCGCGCTCCTGCCCCAGGGGCAGCCCGAGCGCTACCTGCGAGTGGACGCCATGGTCGCCCAGCTCGAAGAGGAGATGTTCGGCAGCTGCACCAACTACGGCGAGTGCGAAGCGGTCTGCCCGAAGCAGATCTCGGTCGATTTCATCGCCCAGCTCAACCGCGACTACCTCAAGGCGAAGATCCTGCCGCCGCGCCGGGCCAAGGCGGCGGGCGGAGCGGGTTGACGCCGAAGTCGCCGCTCGCAGCGCAGGACCCGAAGGTGACCCAACGATGATCGTCGACTCCCCACAGGCCTTCCGTGCAGCGATCGCGGGAGGCCGTTTTTCCATCGCGCATGCCACCGCCGCGCGCGCGGCGTTCCTCGTCTCACCGCTCGGTTTCAAGCTGGCGGAAGAGTCGGCGACCGACAACCGCTACATGGACCTCGAGAATCAGACCTCGGAGGAGCGCGCGCTGGTGGAGCACGCTCACCTCGCGAAAGCACTGGCGAGCACGCTCCCGATCCTGACCCTTCCCGGCGATCCCGAGACCCCCGACGCGGTCTTTCCGAACAATGTCTTCGCGACGACGAAGGACAAGCTGATCCTCGGCGCCATGAGGCACGAAGTGCGCCGAAAAGAGGCGGATCGCTCCGACATCAAGATCCTATTTACCGGTCTTTTCGCGAAGCGAATCGAAACCCTCCCGGGCGACTGCGTCGCCGAGCTGACCGGCCCGCTGATCATCGACCGCGGCAGGAACATCGGCTTCTGCGGCCTGACCGAGCGCTGCGACGAGCGGGGAGCCGAAGCGATGGACAAGGCGTTCGGCCTCGACCTGACGTTCGTCTTCGCCCTCGACCCCGCCGAGTACCACACCAACGTGGTGATGTCGGTACTGGCGAGCCGGGCCCTGGTCATCCATCCGCCGTCCTTCCTCGACCCCGAGGTGCCGCGGGCGATCGCCGAGCTCTACGGCGAGCGGGTGCTCGTCCTGACCGACGCCGAGAAGGCCGCCTTCGCCGGCAACTGCATCGCCCTCTCGGAGACCGACGTCTGGATGAGCGCCGCCGCAGCCGCGGCTCTGACACCGCAGCACGTCGCCGACCTTGCGACCTGGGGCTTCAAGGTGAAGAGCGCCCCGCTCGGCGAAATCGAGAAGGCCGGCGGCTCTCTCCGCTGCTGCGTCGGCGAGATCTACTAGTCGAAGGCGCAGATCCTGCCGGATTTCGGGTGTCGACCCTTGCAGCTGCCTGTAATGTAAGTTACAGTACGCTCCGTGAGCGAGCCCGTCTCAAGTCCCGCTGGCCGGCACTGCCCCTCGGAGGGCCTCTCCGACCGCGCTTCGGCGCGGCGGCAGGCGATCGTCGACGCTGGGCGCGCGCTCTTCCTGGAGCGCGGCTACGCCGCGACGACCTGCGCCGATGTCGTCGCGCGCTCTGGCGGTTCGCTCGCCACGCTCTACGCCCTCTTCGGCACCAAGCGCGGCCTCTTCGAGGCGATCCTGCGTGATCACGCCGAGTCGGTGATGCAGCCGCTGGCGGTGGAGAGCGTCGCCGGCGACCCCGAGCAGGGGCTGCTCGCCGTCGGCCGGCGCTACCTCGAAGGGGTGCTCGAGCCCTCGGTCGTCGGCTGGTGGCGCGCGATCTGCGCCGAGGCTCCGCATGCGCCCGAGCTGCGCGACGTCTTCCTCTCCGAGGAGGGCGGGCCGCTGCAAAAGGCGCTCTCCGCCTATCTCGCCGAAAAGGTGGAGCAGGGGCAGCTCGAGCTCGTCGATCCGGTCCTCTCGGCGGGGCAGTTTCTCGCCCTGGTGCGCGGCCCGCTTCATCATCGCGCGCTCGCCGGCGACGCGATCCGGGCGACGCCGCAGGAGATCGAGCGCCAGGTGCGCTCCGCCGTGCAACTCTTCGTCCATGGCTGCCTGCCCCGCAGAGCGGCTGGCTGAGCTTTTTCTTCCGCTTCCGACCCCAGAGGAGATCCTCGTGAATCGCACGCTCATCGCAGCAGCTTCCGTCGCGGCCCTTTCCCTCGCCGCTTGCGGCGGCGCCAAGCCGCCGGCGCAGCAGGCTCCACCGCCGGCGCAGGTCACCGTCACGACTCTCGCGCCGCGGAACATCGAGCTGGCCTTTTCCGTCCCCGGGCGGCTCCAGGGCTCGCGCGAGGTCGAAGTGCGCTCGCGGGTGAAGGGCATCCTGCAGAGCTGGGCCTACAAGGAGGGCGAGCCGGTGCGCGAGGGCCAGCTCATGTTCCGGATCGATCCGGCCTCCTATCGCGCCAGCGTCGATCGCGCCAAGGGCGCGGTCGGCGAGGCCGACGCCGCCGTCGCGCGTGCCGAGCGCGACGTCGCCCGACTTGGACCGCTCGCCGAACGCGAAGCCGTGTCGCGGCGGGAGTTCGACGACGCCACCTCGACCCGCGATCAGGCGCGAGCCGCGCTCGAGAGCGCCCGCGCCGCGTTGCGTTCGGCCGAGCTCGAGCTCGGCTACACCCAGGTCGTCGCGCCGGTCTCGGGAATCTCGGGCCGGGCCCTCAAGTCGCAGGGCAGCCTGGTCGACGACGGCGAGAACTCCCTGCTGACCAGCATCTGGCGGGTCGATCCGGTCTGGGCCCTCTTTACTCTCTCCGACCGCGAGTTCGCGCGTCTGCAGGCCGAGCTCGCGCGCGACAAGAAGACCCTCGGTGACGTCCAGGCCGAGCTCGTGCTCGCCGACGGCCGGGTCCACCCGGTGCGCGGCCGGCTCAACTTCACCGGTTCGCAGATCGACGTTTCGACCGGCTCGGTCGAGCTGCGCGCGGAGTTCCCCAACCCCGACGCCGCTCTCCTGCCGGGTCTCTTCGTGCGCGTGGTGCTCAAGGGAGTGACCCGCACCGGCGCCCTGGTGGTGCCGCAGCGGGCGATCCAGCAGGCGCCCGAGGGGCGTTTCGTCTACGTCGTCGGTGAGGGGGACGTGGCCGCGGCGCGACCGGTGGTGCTCGAAGAGTGGAGCGGCAACGACTGGATCGTCGGCTCCGGGCTCGCCGCCGGTGAGCGCGTCATCGTCGACGGCGCCCTGAAGGTCCGTCCGGGAGCCGCGGTGCAGGTGGTCGAACCTTCCGCCGCTCCGCCGGGGGGAGCGCCGGCGGGTGAAGCCGGAGCCGGTTCATGATCTCGCATCTCTTCATCCGGCGGCCGATTCTCGCCACCGTCATCTCGCTGCTCATCCTGCTGATCGGCGCGGCGGCAATTTTCAACCTGCCGATCGCGCAGTACCCGGAGATCGCGCCGCCGCAGGTGACGGTGAACGCCTTCTACCCCGGCGCCTCGGCCGAGACCCTTCAGGTCACGGTTGCCGCTCCGATCGAAGAGCAGATCAACGGCGTCGAGGGCATGCTCTACCTGGCGTCGACCTCGTCGTCGAACGGTTCGGTGAGCATCTCGGTGACCTTCGAGACCGGCACCGACGTCGACCAGGCGGCGACCAACGTCAGCAACCGCGTCCGCCTCGCCGAGCCGCGGCTGCCCGAGGAGGTGCGGAGAAACGGCGTCACCGTCCAGAAGCAGTCGTCGAACTTCCTGCAGATCATCTCGATGACCTCGCCCGAAGGACGGCTGGATCCGCTCTTCATCTCGAACTACACGACCCTGAACATCCTCGAGGAAATCAAGCGCGTGCCGGGCGTCGGCTCGGCGCTGCTGTTCGGCGCCAAGGATTTCTCGATGCGGATCTGGCTCAAGCCCGACCGTCTGGCGCTCTTCGGCCTGACGCCGGGCGACGTCGCGACCGCCATCCGCGAGCAGAACTCGCAGTTCGCGGTCGGACGCATCGGACAGGAGCCGACGCCGGGCCCACTCGAGCTCGCCTTCACGGTGACTGCGCCGGCGCGCTACACCGAGGCGCGTCAGTTCGAGAACATCGTGCTGCGTTCGGGGAGCGGAGGGCAGCAGGTGCGGCTCGCCGACGTCGCCCGGGTGGAGCTCGGCGCGCGCGACTACGACACGGTTTCGCGGGTCAACGGCACGCCGTCGATCAACATGGCGATCTTCCTCCAGCCGGGAGCGAACGCCCTGGCGACCGCCGACGGCGTGCAGGCGGCGATGGAAGAGGCCTCCCGGCGCTTCCCGGAAGGACTCGCGTACACGACGCCCTACGACTCGACGCGCTTCGTGCGGGTGTCGATCGAGGAGGTCATCAAGACGCTGCTCGAGGCGATGGCGCTGGTCTTCCTCGTGGTGTGGGTGTTCCTCGGCTCGTTCCGTGCGACGCTCATTCCGCTGCTCGCCGTGCCGGTGTCGCTCATCGGCGCCTTCGCCGGCATGTATGCCCTCGGCTTCAGCATCAACACGCTGACGCTCTTCGGCCTGGTGCTGGCGATCGGCATCGTCGTCGACGACGCCATCGTCGTGCTCGAAAACGTCGAGCGCATCCAGCGCGCCGAGAAGATCTCGCCGCGTGAGGCCGCCTTCAAGGCGATGACTGAAGTCACCGGGCCGGTGATCGCGATCGTTCTCGTGCTGGTGGCGGTCTTCCTGCCGGTCGCCTTCTTCGGCGGTCTGGCGGGCGAGCTCTACCGTCAGTTCGCCATCACCATCGCCATCTCGGTCTTCCTCTCCGGCGTTGTCGCGCTCACCCTGACGCCGGCACTGTGCGCGATCCTGCTCCGGCCGGAGCACATCGCGCCGCACGGTCTGCTCGGCAAGTTCGACGCCTGGTTCCAGCGCCGCACCGACGGTTTCGGCACCAAGGTCGACTACCTGATCCGGCACAAGGCCCTAGTCCTGGGGCTCTTCGTACTTGCCCTGGTCGCCGTCTTCGGCCTCCTCAAGGTGGTCCCGGGAGGGCTGGTGCCGAGCGAGGACCAGGGGTACTTCATCGCCGCGGCGCTCCTGCCCGACGGCGCGACGCTGTCGCGGACGGAGAAGGTCGCCGAGCAGGTCGAAGCGGCGGTGCTCGCCGATCCGGCGGTCGACAAGATCGTCTCGATCGTCGGCTTCGACTTCGTCGGCGGCGGCAGCAAATCGAACGCCTCGACTTTCTTCGTCATCCTCAAACCATGGAGTGAACGAAAGGCGAAGCTCGACGAGGTGCTGGGTGGCTTCTACGGCCGCACCGGGGCGATCAAGGAGGCGGTGGTCTTCGGCTTCAACCCGCCGCCGATCCAGGGGTTGGGCGCCACCGGCGGCTTCGAGTTCTACGTCCAGAATCGCGGTGAGGGCGACACGCATCGAATGGCAGAGGTGGCTTTCGACCTGATGGGCAAGGCGAACCAGCTGCCGGAGCTCGCCGGCGTCCGCACCCTCTTCCGTCCCGACGTGCCGCAGCTCGAGGTGGAGCTCGACCGTGAGCGCGCCAAGGCGTCGGGCATCTCGGTCGATCAGGTCTATGCCGCGCTGCAGAGCACCTTCGGCACGCTCTACGTCAACGATTTCACCCGCAGTGGCCGGGCCTTCAGGGTGCAGCTGCAGGCCGAGGCGGTCGACCGGCAGTCGCCGGACGACCTCGGGCGCGTCTTCGTGCGCGCCGCCGACGGCCGGATGATGCCGCTCTCGGCGCTGGTGACGGTGAAGCCCACGGTCGGCCCCGAGGTGCTCGAGCGCTTCAACGGCTTCCCGGCGGTCAAGCTCCTCGGCGCCGCGAAGCCGGGACGAAGCTCCGGCGAAGCGATCGCGGCGATGGAGAAGTTGGCCAACGCCGAGCTGCCGCAGGATTTCGGCTACGCCTGGACCGGCTCGGCCTTCCAGGAGAAGAAGACCGGCGGCTCGTCGGGCGTCGTCTTCCTGTTCTCGATCCTGGTCGTCTTCCTGATTCTCGCCGGCCAGTACGAGAGCTGGAAGCTGCCGATCGCGGTGGTGCTCAGCGTGCCGATCGCCGTGCTCGGCGCTCTCGTGGCAGTCTGGCTGCGCGGCGCGCTGTTCGGCGCCGCCGCCAACGACATCTACTTCCAGATCGGCCTCGTGACCCTCATCGGCCTGGCGTCGAAGAACGCCATCCTGATGGTCGAGTTCGCCACCCAGCGCCGCGCGGCCGGGGCCTCGATCGAGGCCGCGGCGCAGGAGGCAGCGCGCCTGCGCTTCCGCCCGATCGTCATGACCTCGCTCGCGTTCGTGCTCGGCGTGCTGCCGTTGGTGGTCTCGACCGGCGCCGGCGCTGCGAGCCGGCACTCGATCGGCACCGGCGTCTTCGGCGGCATGATCGCCGCCACCTTCATCGCGATCTTCTTCATTCCGGTTTTCTATGTGGTCATTACCCGGCTGGGAGCGGGCCGACGCGATGCTTCAGTCGCCGGGCCTGCCGCCGGGGAGGAGGTTTCGTCGTGATCCGGCGCCCCCAGCAGCTCGCAAGTCGCTTCGCTCTCACGCTGGCGCTCGCGGGCGTCGCGGGCTGTTCTCTCGCGCCGTCGCCGGCGCCGCCGACTCTCGCGGCTCCCGAGACCTGGCGTTCGCCTGCCGATCCCGCCGACGTCGGCGGGGCGGCCGCGGTTGCCGACAGCTGGTGGCAGGCGTTCGGCGATCCGCGCCTCGATGCGCTCGTCGCCACCGGTCTGGCGGCGAACCACGATCTGGCGCTGGCCATCTCGCGCATCGAGGAGTCGCGGGCGCTCGCCCGCATCGCCGGCGCCGACCGCCTGCCTGCGGTCGGCCTCGAGGCCGGCGCAGCGCGCACGCGCCTGTCGGAGGAGAGCGGCTCCGTGGCGCCGGGCGCAGATCCGGTTTTCGACTCCGGGCGCATCGCGGCCACGGCGTCGTTCGAGCTCGACCTCTTCGGCCGGGCGCGCAACCAGGCCGAGGCCGCGCGTCAGGACCTCCTCGCCGTTACCTCGACGCGCGATGCGGTCCGCCTCGCGGTCGTCTCCGACATCGTCACCGCCTACTTCGACCTCGCCGGACTCGATCGCCAGGCGGCGGTGACCCGCGAGTCGATCGACACCCGCCGGCGCACCGAGCAACTGGTGCGCGATCGCTTCGAGGGCGGCCTGGTCTCGCGGCTCGATCTCGAGCGGGCCCGCGCCGAGCGCGCCGCGGCCGAGGCCGCGCTGCCCGAGATCGAGCGCCGGCGCCGGGCGACGGAGAACCGGCTGTCGATCCTGCTCGGTGGTATGCCGGGCGCCGTCGAGCGCGGCAAGCCGCTGGCGGAGCTCGTCGTGCCGGTGGTCCCCGCCGACCTGCCTTCGGATCTGCTGCTGCGCCGGCCCGACGTTGCGGTCGCTGAAGCGCGTCTCGCCGCGGCTTCGGCGCGCGTCGGCCAGGCGCGGGCGGCGCTGTTTCCGTCGATCGGCCTCACCGCTTCCTACGGCCGCGAGAGCGCCGAGCTGTCGAATCTGTTTCAGCCGGCGGCGCTCGTCTGGCAGGTGGCCGCGGGGCTGTTGCAGCCGATCTTCCAGGGCGGCCGCAACCGCGCCCTCGTGGCCGCCTCCGAAGCGCGCCAGCAGCAGGCTGTGATCGGCTATCTGGCGACCGCCGAAGGGGCCTTCCGCGACGTCGAAGACGCGCTGTTCGCGACCCGGACTCGGCGCGACCGGCGTACGGCTCTCGCCGAGCAGAGCGCCGCGCTCACCGCCGCGGCAGCGATCGCGCGCGACCGCTATCAGGAAGGGGAGTCGGGCTTTCTCGAGGTTCTCGACGTCGAGCGCTCGCGCCTCGTCGCCGAGCTCGAGCTGACAGCGGCGCAGCGCGACGAGCTGGCGGCGGCGGTCGATCTCTACCGCGCGCTGGGCGGCGGCTACGGCGCTGCCGACGCCGTCCCTGCGCCCGCGGCTCCCTGAAGTCTGGCGCGGCGCCGGCGCTCCTGCTTTTCCTGCCGGCGGAAATGGAAGGCGAAGAGGCGCCGGGTCCACTTGGTGAGCTTCGTCCGCCGCCAGGCGTCGGCGGCGCGCTTCACCACCTCGCCCTGGGTCGGGTAAGGATGGATCGTCTCGGCCAGCGCGGCGAGTCCGACGCCGTGCTGGATGGCCACCACCAGCTCGCCGATCGTCTCTCCGGCGTGCTCGCTCACCAGCGTCGCCCCGAGAATCCGGTCGCTCCCCTTGCGATAGTGCAGCCGCAGCAGCCCTTCTGTCGCTCCGTCGAGCCGGGCGCGGTCGTTCTCCGCCAGCGGCACCACGATGGTCTCGAAGCGCACCTTGTCCGCGCGCAGCTCGGCCTCCTGCCGGCCGACCTGGGCGATCTCGGGCGAGGTGAACGTGCAGCGCGGCACGACCAGGGCGCTCGCCTTCTGTTTGCCGCCGAACAGGGCGTTCCTCAGGACGATCCGCGCTTGCGCATCCGCAAGGTGGGTGAAGCGCTGCGGCGAAGCGACGTCGCCGCAGGCGAAGATGCGCGGATTCGAGGTCTGCAGACGGTCGTCGACCTCGACGCCGCGCGGCGAGAAGGCGACCGCGGCGTTCTCGAGGCCGAGCCCCTGGACGTTCGCCGCCCGCCCGGTGGCGACGAGAATCTCGTCCACCGGCAGCTGGTGCAGATTCCCTTCGAGCTCGAAGTGCACCACCTTGCTGCGCTGCGGACGCTGGACGCTCTGCAGGCGGCAGCGCGCGATGACGCGCACGCCGTCGGCTTCGAGAGCCCGCTGAACGGCGGCGGCGCACTCCTCCTCTTCGCGCGGCAGAAGATGATCGCCGCGCACCAGCAGGGTGACCTGGCTGCCGAAACGCGCGAAGGCCTGTGCCAGCTCGCAGCCGATCGGACCGCCGCCGACGACCGCCAGCCGCCGTGGCAGCTCGGTGAGGGAGAAGACTGTGTCGCTGGTCAGGTGCCCGAGCTCGGCGAGACCCGGCAGGTCGGGGACCGCCGGGCGGCCGCCGGTGGCGATCAACGCTCGCCGGAAGCGCAGCGTGGCGCCGGCGACCGCGAGCGCATCGGCGGCGACGAACCGGCCTTCGCCGAGGAACAGATCGATCCCGAGGTCGCGCAGGCGCCAGGCTGAGTCGTGGGCCGAGATCTCGGCGCGCAGACGCCGCATGCGTTCCATTGCCGCCGCGAAGTCGTTGCCTTCCAGTACCGGCCGCACGCCGAATTCGGCGCCGCGCCGCGCTTCTCTGAAGGCGCGCGCGGCACGCAGCATCGCTTTCGACGGCACGCAGCCGGAGTTCAGGCAGTCGCCCCCCAGGAGGTGCTTCTCGACGATCGCGACGCGCGCGCCGAGGCCGGCCGCTCCCACCGCCGCCACCAGGCCGGCGGTGCCGGCGCCGAGAACGACGAGGTGGTAGGACTCGGCGGGCGACGGATTCTCCCAGGCTGCGGGATGGACGTTGTCCACCAGGTGCTGGTTGTGCGTGTCGAGCGGCAAGACGAGCGGAGCTTCAGGCATCGGCATCCCCCTTGCGAGTCCGTCGCCGGCGGCCTGTGTTCGCCGAGCGGCGTGCGGATCCTCCCGGTTCCTTCATCGCTACAGGCCTGCAGAAAGGCTGCGCCCAGCATATCCGGACCGCGAACGGGCGCCCAGGAACTTGCGGAAGTTACGCTAGTCTAGTCGGGCGGAGGCGGTGACCCAACCGGTGGACAAGAGCGGGGCGAAGAGCGACGAGGCGCTCGCCGTCGAGGCGAAGCGCGGCTCGGAGGAGGCGTTCCGCGAGCTCGTGGAGCGCTTTCACCGGCCGGTTTACGCCTTGCTCGTGCGCATCGTGCGCCAGCCGGAGCTCGCCGAGGATCTGGCGCAGGAGAGCTTCCTCAAAGCCTGGAAGGCGCTGGCGCGGTTCGATCCGGCGAGGAAGTTCTCGAGCTGGATGTTCAAGATCGCCCACAACACGGCGCTCGACGAGCTGCGGCGGAGCGGTCTCGAGACGGTTTCGCTCGACGCGCCGTTCGCCGGCGACGAGGAGCCGCCGGAGATGCCGGCCGACCCCGGCGCCGAAGACCCGCTGGCGCGGACGCTCGCCCGCGAGTCGGGCCGGATGCTCGAGCGCGCCGTGGCGCGTCTGCGCCCCGCCTACCGCGGCATTCTCTTGCTGCGCTTCGCCCAGGAGATGTCGTACGACGAGATCGCCGAGACCCTCGGGCTGCCTCTCGGCACGGTGAAGATCCACATCTTCCGGGCGCGCGCCGAGCTGCTGCGCGAAATGCGCGCCCTGGGGCTCGACCCGGAAGGCCCGGCGATGAAACCCGGGCCCGGGGGAACCGTAGGGCCGACTGGAGAGACGCCATGAACCGCCATTCCATCCACGATCCCGGCGCGCTGTCGCCCCTGTCGAGCCTCCCGGCGAGCCCGGAGAGGCCCGCTGTGGGCGCCGACGAGGCTGCGCTCGTCGACTGGTTCGCGCATCTGCCGGAAGTCGCTCCGCGCCCCGGATTCGTGCTGCGGGTGATGGCCGCGCTTCCCCGCCGCAGCTGGCTCGACGCGCGCTCGAGCCGGGTGCTCGTCGCCGCCGCGCTGCTGGCGGTGGCGGTCTCGGCGGGTTTCCTGATCCCCGCCCTGGTGCCGCTCGCCCGGCTGGTCGGCCCGGCAGGGGTGCTCAATCTGTGGATCGGTTCGGTGGCGAACCTCGCGACCCACCTCACCGACGGGCTCTCGACCTGGAACGCCTTCGCCAGCGTCGGGCGGGTCCTCGGACGGGCTCTCGCCCTGCCGCCCTTTATCGCGCTTCTCGCCTTGAACGCAGCGCTCGCGCTGGCCGCCTTTCGCGGGCTGGTCGCGCTCTCATCGAAAAGGAGTCCTTCCCATGCTGGCATCGTCGCGCTTTCGCTCTGATTCCGCTGCCGGGCGCTCTCGGCTGCGCCCGCGCCTCGCGCTGACTCTCCTGCTCGCGGGCCTGCTCGTCGCCGCTCTGCCGCACTTCGCCGCGGCCGCTGGAGCTGCCGCGCCGGACGATCTGGGAAACCGGATTCACGCGCGCTTCCGCGTCTGGGTGGAGGACGAATCGATTCGCCTGCGCCCGGTGGAAGGGGATCCCGCGATCCGCTCGATCGAGCTCGAGGACGGGGAGGAAGAGGTCGCGGTCAACGGCAAGGCCTTCACCGCCGATGAGCTGCGTGCCTTCCTCGGCAAAGATGGCGAGCTGATCGCCGAGCTCGCGGCGCTCGACGACGATGAACGCCGGGCCGCCCTGGGTCTCGACGAAGGCGGGGCGTCCGTTCGCGTTCAGGCCGACGGCAGCGCGCCCGCGGCGCCGGCTGAGCCCGCTGCGCCGTCCGACCCGGCGACCTCCGGCGGTCTGCCCATCCCGCCGATCCCGCCGGTTCCGGGCCTCGGCCACATCCGCGTCGAGTCGGAAGGCGACGATCGCGTCTCGTTCGGCAGGTCGATCGAGATCGGGCCGGAGGAGACCACCGGCGACGCGGTCTGTATCGGCTGCTCGATCACCGTCTTGGGGGAAGTCGCGGGGGACGCCGTCGCAGTCGGGGGCAGCGTTCACGTCGAAGGCAGTGGCCATGTCAACGGCAACGCCGTCGGAGTGGGTGGCAAGGTTCGCCTCGACACCGGCGCCACCGTCGAGGGCGACGCCGTCGCGGTGGGCGGCTCGGTGCAGGTCGAGGAGGGCGCGACGGTCGAAGGGCAGAAGTCGACTGTCGGCTGGGGATCCGGCTGGAAGGGCCACGAGAGCAACGGGGTGGATCTGGGCTGGCCGTTCTGGTTCGACAGCGATTTCGGCGAGGTCTTCTGGAGCCTGCTCCGCGCCTTCTTCCTGCTGATGCTGTGCTGCATCGCGGTTCTGGTGGCGCGCGGCCCGATGGAGCACACTTCCCGGCGCCTGACCGAGGAGCCCTGGAAGGCGGTCTTTGCCGGCCTCCTCACTCAGTTGCTGTTCTTCCCGGTGCTGCTCTTCGTCACCGTGATCCTGGCGGTGTCGATCGTCGGAATTCCGCTGCTGATTCTGGTTCCGGTCGCCGTGCTCGCGCTGCTCGTCGCCACCCTCCTGGGCTTCGCCTCCGTGGCGCAGTCGCTCGGGCGCTGGGCGGGGGAGCGCTTCGGCTGGAACCTCACGGAGCCGTTCCTGCCGGTGGTCGTCGGCGTCGCGCTGATCCAGGGTGTGACGGTCCTGGCGCGGATCGTCGGTCTGCCGGGCGGTTTCCTCGGCCTCGTGGCTTTCACTCTGGTCGCCCTCGGCTTCTTCCTCAAGTACGCCGCCTGGACGATGGGTCTGGGTGCCATGACCCTGTCGCTGCTCGCCCGCGACTGGCGGCGACCGGTCTCCGGCCCGGAGCGGCCGATGCGGTTCGCGCCGCCTTCGGAGGCTGCAGCGGAGGCTGAAGTGCGCTACCCGCCGGTTCCGCCGCCGGCGCCGGTCGAAGCGCCGCCGGTCGCTGACGCCTCGCCGGACGCCGAGAGCGGCTCCCAGGCGACAGCAGAGACCGCAGTGGTGGCCGATGACTCGCCGACTCCGCCTGCTGCCAAGGCGGCGCCGGCGCGCCCGGGGGACGATGAAGCGGTCTGATTCCGGCTCGCGCTCGCGAGCCGGTGCTTGACCGCCGCGGTGGCTCGGGGTAGAAAGCGGTCTCTTGTACGCGAGCGCCACGACTTCCTCTTCCACGAGCCACGCGGGCTCGGCGGACTACGTTCCCTTCGGACGCGGTCTGTTGCAGATGTTGGCGACCGCGGTCGCTTTCGGTCTGCTCTCGAAGGTTGCCGAGTTCTTCAGCGAGTCCTACGGCGCTTCGTTCGTCTTTCCCCCCGCGGGCCTTTCGCTCGCGGCGAGTGTCGCCTTCGGCGGCTGGGGCGTGCTCGGCGTTCTGGCCGGAGCGGTCGCGACGCCCTGGGGTGCGGCGGCGATCTCGCCGTTCGCGGTGGTGCTGTTCAGCCTCGTGCACGCCTCGGCGGCAGTCATCCCGGCGGCGATGTTGCGCCGACCGACGGGACCGACCGACCGGCGGCTGCTGCGCGTGGCGCTCTACGGCGTCGTGCTGGCGAGCCTGGCGAGCGGCATTCTGGGTTCTCTGTCGCTCGCCTGGCTCGGACGGCTGGAGTGGTCGGTCGGCGCGCTGGTCAACAACCTGCTCGCCTGGTGGGTGGCCGACAGCATGGCCTGCCTCGTCCTCGGGCTGCCGCTGCTGCTGGCGTTCTACCCGGAGAGCCTGCTCGACGACTACGGCCGGCGCATCTTCATCGCGTGGCGCAACAACACCCGCCAGATCGCCCTTGCCGGACTGGCGTTGGTGACCGCGGTGGTCGTTCTCTGGGCCTCCTACCGCCTCGACTGGGGATTCCCGGCGTGGATGGCGGTCGGCCTGCTCGCACCGGTGGCGATCGCTGGAGCGCACGGTGGTCTGGGCGGGGCGATATGGATGAACCTCCCGGTCTGCCTCTCCTATTTCGGGCTGACCGTGATGCCGGCCTTGTCGACCTACAACGGACCGTCGCGCGAGATCCTCGCCCCGGGCTACCTGGTCGCCGGATTCTTCTGCCTCTTTGGCGCTGTCGGCGGTGCGCTCTCCGAGCGCAACCGGCAACTCCTCGAGCACGTCCAGACGCAGCAGTCGCAGCTCGAGCGTGACTTCCAACGCACCGTCGTCTCGCTCGCCGCAGCGATCGAGGCCAAGGATCCGACGACCGTCGGCCACGTGCAGCGCGTGGCGCGGCTGGCGGAGCGGCTGGGGCAGGAGCTCGGGCTGGGCGGCCGGGACCTGCAACTCCTCGCCTACGGCGCGTTGCTGCACGACGTCGGCAAGATCGGCGTGCCGGAAGCGATTCTCAACAAGCAGGGTCCGCTCGACGAGAGCGAGACCGCCGTCATGCACCAGCATGTCGAAATCGGGCTCAAGATCCTCGGCAACATCGAGGTGATGCGCGAGGTCCTGCCGCTGGTCAAGTATCACCAGGAGCGCTGGGACGGCAAGCGGGAAGGTGTCGCCTATCCCGGCTACTTCGGTCTCCGCGGCGAGAACATCCCGCTCGGCGCGCGCATCCTGTCGGTGATCGACGCCCTCGACGCGATCACCAACGATCGGCCCTATCGCCAGGCGCGCGAGATGCAGGAGGCGCTGGCGGAGCTCGATCGCGAAGCGGGAGCGCAGTTCGACCCGCGCGTCGTCGCCGTGCTGCGCGAGCTCCTCGAGCGCGAACCAGCGCTGCTCTCGCAACCGCAGTCGGCCTCGGTCTTCGATTCGGGCGCCCTGCGCATTCCGTCCGCCGCCGAGATCGAGGAGCGTGGCCGGACCGCCGGCTCCCGCGCCAACTAGCTGCCGATGCGAGAAGTTCGAGAAAGCGACCCGGCGCGGCGCGCCGCCGAGCTGCGCGACGAGATCCAGCGCCACGAACGGCTCTACTACGCGCTCGGCCGGCCCGAGATCAGCGACCGTGACTTCGACCGGCTGATGGCGGAGCTCGCGGCCCTCGAGGCGTCGCGCCCGGAGCTCGCGACCGCCGACAGCCCGACGCGACGGGTCGGCGGCGAGCCCCTCTCGGGCTTCGCGCCGGTGCGCCACGAGCCGCCGATGATGTCGCTCGACAACACCTACAACCTCGAAGAGCTGCGCGAGTGGGGCGCCCGGCTCGATCGTCTGGCGCCGGACATGGCCGCGAGCGGCTTCGACTTCGTCGCCGAGCTCAAGGTGGACGGGGTCTCGACCTCCCTGCGCTACGAGGATGGCCTCTTCGTCCAGGGCGCGACGCGCGGCAATGGAACGGTGGGCGACGACGTCACCGAGAATCTACGCACGGTGCGATCGCTGCCGCTGCGCCTGCCGCCCGCTGCGCCGCGCCATCTGCTGGTGCGCGGCGAGGTCTACATGCCGCGCGCCGAGTTCGCGCGCGTCAATCGCGAACGCGAGGCGGCGGGCGAGGAGCTCTACGCCAACCCCCGCAACGTCACCGCCGGCTCGATCCGGCAGCTCGACAGCCGGCAGGTGGCCGGCCGGCGGCTGGCGGCCGCGGTCTATCAGATCGCCGACGGGCCGCGCTTCGCGAGCCATGCCGAAAGCCTCGAGCGGATGGCCGAGTGGGGCTTTCCGGTTCAGGACTCGTGGCGACGCTGCCACGGACTCGCCGAGGTCGAGGCGTTCATCGCCGTCTGGCGCGAGCGCCGGCACGATCTCGGCTTCGAGACCGACGGCGTCGTGGTGAAGATCGACGACCTCGCGCTGCGCGAGCGCCTGGGTGCGACTTCGAAGGCGCCGCGCTGGGCGGTGGCCTACAAGTACGAGCCCGAGCAGGCCGAGACAGTGGTGCGCGCGATTCTCGTCCAGGTCGGGCGCACCGGCGTGCTGACACCGGTCGCCGAGTTCGATCCGGTGCTCGTCGCCGGCTCGACGGTGCGGCGGGCGACGCTGCACAATTACGAGGACCTGTCGCGCAAGGACGTGCGCGTCGGCGACACGGTGGTGATCGAGAAGGCGGGGGAGGTGATTCCGCGCGTCGTCGAGGTTCGACTCGGTCGCCGCCCGGATGCATCGGTGCCGTTCGAAATGCCGGAGCGCTGCCCCGAATGCGGCGAACCGGTCGTGCGTTTCGAGGGCGAGGTCGCCACCCGCTGCGTCAATCCCGAGTGCCCGGCGGTGCGCCAGGAGACGATCCGGCACTACGTCTCGCGGAACGCGATGGATATCGAGGGACTCGGGGACGAGAAGATCGCTCAGCTCGTGGCCGCCGGCATGTTGACCGACCTTCCCGGCCTCTACCACCTCGACCGCGAAGCCCTCGCGGCGCTCGCTGGATGGGGCGAGAAGTCGGCCGACAATCTCCTCGCGTCGCTCGCCGAGAGCCGCCACCGTCCGCTCGCGCGCCTGCTCTTCGCGCTCGGCATCCGCATGGTGGGAGAACGCACGGCGAAGCTCCTGGCGCAGGATGCCGTACTGGTGGTTGGCGGCCACCAGCACCGTGATGTCCGCCTGCTCATGCGCCATCGACCACAGCGTCTGGACCGTGTACTGGGTGCTGCCGTCACTGACC
>Ga0209477_1000442_pt1 | contig 25693 bp, 32 predicted proteins | sample KloWWTupernatant_FD_187180 | JGI IMG/M metagenome (GOLD analysis project Ga0209477, IMG submission 187180) | Active sludge microbial communities from Klosterneuburg, Austria, studying microevolution and ecology of nitrifiers - Klosterneuburg... | ecosystem: Engineered > WWTP > Aerobic digester >... | reverse complement strand
CGCGCTTTGACCGACGACTTCCGCCTTCCCGACGGCGCCTGCAACACCTGGAGCGCGCTCTGGCACGGGTTGGAGGCGCTCGAGACCGATCTCCATCACCACATTCACCTCGAGAACAACGTTCTCTTCCCCCGGCTCGCGGCCGCCTGAACCCGGGACCCGCGCAATGCCCCACACCATCACCGAGCCGTGCATCGGCGTCAAGGACACCGCCTGCGTCGACGTCTGTCCGGTCGACTGCATCTACGGCAAAGGCGAAGATCTCGAGATGCTCTTCATCCATCCCGAGGAGTGCATCGACTGCGGCCTCTGCGTCGACGCCTGCCCGGTGCAGGCGATCTTCCCGGAGGAGGAAGTGCCGGCAAAGTGGCGGAGCTTCATCTCCCAGAACTACGGGCACTTCGGTTTGACTCGCCCCTGACGGCCCGCGAGGGCGGAAGATCGAACCGGGCGCGGTGGTGCTCGGGTCTCCGCCCAGAATGCAAATTTCGGAGGAGAAGCCGTTGAACATCCTTTGTGCGCTGTTGGGAGAACACGGGGCACTGCTCCATCAGCTCGAAGTGCTGCGACTGACCGCGCCTAAGTATTCGGAAGAGAAGCTCGGCGCCGCGACCTTTGCGCTCGCCGAGGCGATCGAGAACCATGCCGGTCTCGAGGACGAATTGCTGTTCGAAGCCCTCGTCGCGAGCGGTCGAATGCCGGCCGGACCGGTCGAGGCGATGCGCTCCGAGCACCGGGCGATCGAGTCGCTGCTCGGGCAGATCCTCGCGCCCGCAGGAGAGGCAGGTCGCCCGGATCCGCAACGTACGGTGCTCCGCCTCGTGGAGACCGTGCGTCACCATTTCGGACACGAGGAGCACGCCCTGTTCCCGATGGCGAGCCAGATCCTCACGTCCGCCCAGCTGGAGGAGCTCGGATCGCGCTGGGCGCAGAGGCGAGGCGTCGAAATTGGAGCACTCCTGGCGAAGTGAACCGATGAGGTCGTTCGCGCGAGGATCACGCGTACTTCGGCGAGCTGGCCAACATCTGACCACCGGAGCGTGAAGGAAGCGTGGATGGCACGGGGAGCGAGCCCCTACCTCGCGACGTCGGACGCTCGACCGATCTCGCCGCGAGCCTCCAAACGCGCGAGCAGCAGACAGAAGTACAGCATGCCGCACTGCGATCCCAGCCGTTCGACCACGGGCCCGACGTTCACGCTCTCACCCGCGACGAGCGCGAGATTCGCGGCGACGCTGCTGTCGTTGCCGGGGAAGATATCCAGTCGGCCGAGCCCGCGCAGCAAAATCACCGCAGCCGTCCATGGCCCGACGCCCTTGATGCCGCGGAGTAGAAGGGAGGCATCGACGCTCGAACGCTCCTCCAGCATCGCCTCGCTGATTGCCCCGGTAACGATCGCTTCTCCTACGCGCCGAAGGGTCGTGAGTTTCCTGGCGCTCAGGCCCGCGGCGCGGACCACGCCATCGTCGGCAGCGAGGAATCCCTCCACGCTCGGAAACACGGCGAGAGGCACGCCGTCGTAAGCGACCTTCGTGCTGAGGGCGAGAATCAGACGGCGCATGATCGCGCTCGCCGCATGGAGACTGACTTGCTGAAATAGAACCGCGTTGGCGCACGCCTCGAACAGTGCGGGATACCGTGGCGGCCTGAGGCCGCGCATGCTTCGAGCAAGCCGAACCAGCCAGGGGATCGCCCGCGCATGCCGATAAAAATCCGCAAGATCGCGGTCGAGGCCGAGTATCCGGCGCACGCTCGCGAGCGCCCGCCTGGTATCTCCGGCGCTCCCGCTTACGGAGACCACCAGCGCATCGGCGCGCCGCTGCGTGACACTCACGATGACTGGCCCGGCCAGACCCTCGAGCGCGCGCAGATAGCGGCCGTCTGATGTGTAGACGTCCACCAGGTTCGTTTTCATGCGGCGAAGCGCGCTTACCGTAAGGTCGAGCCGATACGGCGTAACGACCGGAATTTCATGCATCGTGACGTGCGGCGCTTGATGCGGTCGTGGGACGGGTGGCGTGCGGCCCTCCAAGTTGGCGTCTGCGCTCCGCAGCCTTAAGATTCAGGTCAGCGGTATTGCAGCCCGTCGACACGGCGGGCGACGGGGCTGCCCCAAGCTACCACGGGTCACGGGCGCGAGGAGGCCGATGACGACGAAACGGTTCAAGCGTGGAGATCACGTCTCGTGGAATTCAGAAGCGGGTCGAGTGCGTGGCAAGATAAATCGCATCATCACGTCGCCCATGAAGTTCAAGGGCTATACCGTCCACGCGAGCAGAGACGAGCCGCAGTACGAGATCCAGAGTGACACGACGGATCACATCGCGATGCACAAAGGATCGGCACTCACGAAGCTCCGGAGATGAACCACCAGGCGGGCGATGCCATTTTCACCATCGGCCACTCCACGCGAACTCTCGCCGCATTCGTGGCGCTCTTGCAGCAGGTTGACGTCACGCTGCTCGTGGACGTGCGGTCGATTCCGCGCTCGCGGACAACGCCACAGTTCAACGGGGACACGCTGCCGGATTCCCTCGCCGTCCACGGCATCGGCTACCGGCAGCTGCGCTCGCTCGGTGGCCGGCGTCATCATCGTAAAGGCGCGCCACCCTCGCACAATTTGTACTGGCGCGTCGCGGCGTTCCGGAATTACGCTGACTACGCCGAGACCGAGCCATTCCGCGCCGGCCTTGATGCGCTGCGCGCGTTCGCTCGCGAGGAGCGGTGCGCGATCATGTGCGCCGAGGCCGTGTGGTGGCGCTGTCATCGCCGGATCATCACGGATTATCTCTTGGCTGGCGGGGTGCGCGTCGAGCACATCATGGGAGCTGGCCAAGTTGTCCGGGCGACGCTCACGCCCGGTGTGCGAGCCACGGCCGACGAGAAGTTGACCTATCCGGCGCCGGAGGAGAGTCCCCCTAGCGGTGCGACCGCCATGCCCTCCGGTCCCTAGTGGCTGAGCTCCGGCTTGTAGCTGCCGGGCACCGTCCTGAACGCGATCGCCAGGCGGTTCCAGCCGTTGATCGCGACGATCGCCAGCGTGAGGTCTACCAGCTCCTTCTCGCCGAAGTGTCGCCGCGCCAGCTCGTACACCTCGTCGGGCACGCGGGTCTCACCGACTAAAGTCACCGCCTCGGTCCAGGCCAGCGCCGCCCGCTCGCGCTCGCTGAAGAACGGCGCGTCGTGCCACGCGGCGATCGCATAGAGGCGCTGCTCCTTTTCCCCTGCGGCCCGCGCGTCCTTCGTATGCATGTCGAGACAGTAGGCGCACCCGTTGACCTGGCTCGCCCGCACCTTCACGAGCTCGATCAGGCTGGTCTCGAGCCCTGATCCGTGGACATAACTCTCGAGGCCGCGCATCGCGGTGACGCCGTCGGGTGCGGCTTTGGCATATTCGATTCTCGGTTTCATAGCCGTCTCCGATTCACTCGCGTGCGCTCGTCGAGGGTGGCTGTTCTGCTTCTTTCCCGGCTTCCTCGGGGCGGGCCCCCGCTTGCAGTGCCGCCTGCGCCTCCAGGGCCTTCAACCGGGTTCGTAGCAGCTTCTCGCGGCCGTAGCGCTCTGTCACGTCGCGGAGCACCGCCACCACCCACTCGATCTGGCCGCCGGCGCCTTTCAGCAGCTGGATCGAGAACTCGATGGAGATCTGCCGGCCATCCTTGTGGAGCGCCGGCACGGCGAGCATCTGGCCCTCGCCGTAGCGGGTGACGCCGGTCCGCAGGGTCGCCTCCCAGCCGGTCCAGTGCCGAACGCGGAGCCGCTCGGGAATGATGAGATCCATGGAAGCTCCGAGCGCCTCGGTGGCGCTGAAGCCGAAGACTCGCTCCGCGGCGGCGTTCCAGTATCGCACCGTGCCCTTGGGATCGCAGATCAGGATCGCGTCGGGCGAGCCGCCCAGGACGCGGGAGGGCAGATCGTCAGGGAGCGCCGGCATCGAACCTCCGGTAGGCGGCGGCGCCCCATCCAGAGGGGGTCGTCGCCTCCGACCCTGCTTTGCCGTCGGAGAGCCGGGTCGCAGCACCGCCTTCGTTCTCCCAGCGTTCGATCGCGATCCGGAGGGTGAGAGGTGCGTCGATCGCGCCGAGGTGGCTGCGTACCGTCTCACGCGCCACCTCGACCCCGCTTTCTAGCTCGCCCAGTGTCGCCTCACCCCTGCGCTTGCCTAAGTCGAGCCGCGAGCGCTCACTGGCACCGAGCCCGGAGCCATGCGGACTGTCCATGCCGAGACCTTACACTTGCCTCGAGAGGTTTGTCAAGGTTATTATGACATTAATCATGACATCTACCCTCAAGTTCCCTCGTGCCACTCTGGAGGCTCCCGCCACCGATAATCCGGCGCCTGCAAACCGGGAAGAGCTCGCGCGCTGGTACGGGCTCATGCACCTCGCCCGGTTGCTCGACGACAAGGCTCCGAACTACCTCAAACAGAGCCTCGGCTGGTCGTATCACGCGCCCTGTGCCGGGCACGACGGCATCCAGATCGCCCTCGGAGTCACCTTCCGCCCCGGCCACGACTATCTCTTTCCGTACTACCGCGACCTCGCGACCTGTCTTGCCGCCGGGCTCTCCGCGGAGGAGATCCTGCTCAACGGGATGTCCAAGCGCGACGACGTCGCATCGGGCGGCCGACACATGTCGAACCACTTCGCGAAGCCGGCGATCCACGTCCAGAACGTCTCGTCTGCCGTTGCAAACCACGCGCAGCATGCTGCAGGCCTGGCCCGGGCGGTGAAGACTTACGGAGCGGACGCGGTGGTCTACTGTTCCCTGGGTGAGTCGTCCACTTCGGAAGGCTATTTCTACGAGGCCGTCAATGGTGCCTCGCGCGAGAAGCTTCCGGTCATCTTCGTGGTGCAAGACAACGGCTACGGTATCTCCGTGCCGAAGAGCGACCAGACCGCAAACCGCTTCGCGTCGGACAACTTCTCGGGCTTTCGCAACCTGGAGATCCTGCACTGCGACGGCACGGACCTATTCGACTCGCTGCGCGCCTTGCGCGCGGCGGTGAAGTTCGTGGCCTCGGGAGCCGGCTGCGTGATCGTGCACGCCGAGTGCGTGCGTATCCACTCGCACTCGAACTCCGACCGGCACGAGCTCTATCGCTCCACCGAGGAGCTCGCCGCGGCGGCGGCGCGCGACCCGCTCCCGCGCTTGCGTTCTGTTCTGGAGGCGAGTGGCGACTTCACCGCGCCGGAGCTCGACGCGATCGAAGCGGCGAACCGGAGGATCTACGAAGAGGCCGCGGAACGCGCCCGCCGGGCGCCCGATCCAGACCCGGAGTCGATCTTCGAGCATGTCCTGCCCGAGCCCTGGGTGCCTGCAGGTACCGGGCTCGCGGACTCGGTCATGACGCCCGACAACGTCGGCGGCCGGCCCGCGCCCGAGATGACGATGCTCCAGGCAATCAACGGGACCCTCAAAGAGCTTTTCCGCGAGAACCCCGATACCTTCCTCTGGGGTCAGGACGTCGCCTACAAGGACAAGGGCGGGATCTTCAACGTAACCAAGGGCATGCAGGCGGAGTTCGGAGCGCGCCGGGTGTTCAACGGCCCGATTGCCGAGGACTTCATCCTCGGCACCGCGGACGGGTTCTCGCGTTGGAGTGACAGGATACGTATCGTGGTCGAAGGCGCCGAGTTCGCCGACTACTTCTGGCCCGCGGCCGAGCAGATGGTCGAAATGTCGCACGAGTACTGGCGCACCAACGGCCAGTTCGTCCCCAATGTCACCGTGCGCCTCGCCTCGGGGGGCTACATCGGCGGCGGCCTCTATCATTCGCAGAACCTCGAGGGCTGGCTCACCACGCTTCCCGGTATTCGCATCGTCGTACCGGCGTTCGCGGACGACGCCGCCGGGTTGTTGCGTACCGCGGTGCGCTCGCCAGGCATTACGGTCTATCTCGAGCCGAAGTTCCTCTACAACTCGGCGGCGGCGCGAGCGCGGGTACCGCAGGGGTTCGCCGTGCCGTTCGGCAAGGCGCGTCGCCGACGCGAAGGCTCGGACCTCACCATTCTCGCCTACGGCACCGCGGTCCATCTGGCGCTCGAGGCCGTCGGAACACTGGCTGGCGAGGGCAAGAGCATCGAAGTGCTCGACCTGCGCTCGCTCGTGCCGCTCGACTGGGAGGCCATCTCGGCCTCGGTGAGCAAGACCTCACGCGTGCTCATCGTGCACGAGGACAAGGTGCACGGAGGCTTCGGCGGCGAGCTCGCGGCGCGAATCGTCTCGGAGCTCTTTCCTTTTCTCGACGCGCCCGTCGATCGCGTCGGCTCTACCTTCACGCCGGTGGGTTTTCATCGCGTGCTCGAACGGGCCATCCTGCCCGACGCCGAGCGGGTCCTGATCGCGGCCCGCAAGACTCTGGCCTACTGATCGAAGGAGCAAGGCATATGGGCGTGACGCACCATCGATACCTCATTCTCGGCGGCGGCATGACCGCGGACGCCGCGGCCAAGGGCATTCGCGAGCTCGATCCCGAGGGCACCATCGGCCTGATCGGTTGCGAGCCGGAGCCGCCCTACTCGCGGCCACCGCTTTCCAAGGCCTTGTGGAAAGGGGAAGCGCTCGAGAGCATCTGGCGCGGGACTGCCGAGGTGGGTGCGGATCTCTACCTCGGCCGCCAGGCGTCGGCGCTCGACCTCGCAACGAAGAGCCTGCGCGACGACCTGGGCACGACTCGGACCTTCGACAAGCTGCTCTTCGCCACCGGCGGCACGCCCCGCCGACTGCCTTTCGGCGGGGACGACGTGCTCTACTTCCGTACCCTCGCCGACTACCGTCGCCTGCGCACGCTGGCGGCGTCTGGTCGTCGTCTGGCGGTGGTGGGCGGCGGCTTCATCGGCTCGGAAATCGCGGCGGCACTCGCGCTCCAGGGCTGCCAGGTCACGATGCTCTTTCCGGACGAGGGTATCGGCTCGCGCCTCTTTCCGGCCGACCTGGCGCAATTCCTCGTCGGCTACTATCGCGACAAGGGCGTCGACGTGCGTCCCGGGGAACGGGTGAGCGACATCCAGCGGCGGGGGTCGGAGCTCGAAGTCGCGACCGCAGGCGGTCTGCGGGTCGAGGTGGAGGCTGTCGTCGCCGGCATCGGCATCGTGCCCGAGACGGCGCTCGCTCAGGCAGCCGGCCTGCTCGTCGACGACGGGATCGTCGTCAACGAGCACCTCCGGACCTCTCATCCGGATCTTTTTGCCGCCGGCGACGTGGCGCGCATCCTGGTCCCGGCGCTCGGCAAGTCGATGCGCTTCGAACACGAGGACAACGCCCTGACCATGGGCCGCGCTGCCGGACGCGCCATGGCGGGCGACCCCACGCCGTACACGCATCTGTCGTCCTTCTACTCGGACCTCTTCGACCTCGGCTACGAAGCGGTGGGCGAGATCGACCCGCGCGGCGAACTGGTCGAAGACTGGAAGGAGCCGTTCCGCGAAGGCGTCGTCTACTACCTCGCCGGCGGCCGCGTCCGCGGCGTACTGCTCTGGAACGTCTGGGGTCAGGTCGACTCCGCGCGAGCATTGATCGCTGCGCCCGGCCCGTTCCGTGCCGCCGATCTCGTCGGCCGATTGCCGGCCTCATAGGACAGGAGGACGTCTTTCCCCATTTCTGATTCACTGGCACTGCGGGTTTCGAGCCTCGTTTCGGCTCAGACTATTTGGAAGGGTGTGGTCTACTACCCGGAATCGGCCTGTCGGCCGTCATTGGAGGAGAGACTCTGTGGCAGACCGCAATATCTACGTGACTACCCAGGATCGCCTGCGGCTCAAGGGCCTCATGGCACAGTCGACCGAGGCCAAGGACCGTGGTGACCTGGCCGGCTTGCTGGACGAGCTCAGCCGCGCCGTCGTCGTGCCGGCGGATCAGATCCCGGCAGACGTGATCACCATGAGGTCGCGCGTGCGCCTCGTGGACCTGGACAACGGTTCCGTGCTCGAGTACACGCTGGTCTATCCCAGCGAGGCCGACTTCTCGGCGGGGAAGATCTCGATCGTGGCTCCAGTCGGGGCCGCGATGATCGGGTATCGCGAAGGCGATGAGATCGAGTGGGACGTTCCCGGGGGGCGGCGGCGCTTCAGAGTAGATGCCATCCTCTATCAGCCGGAGGCGGCAGGAGACAGCGACCTCTAGCGAGCCGCTGGGAGCGGCCGAGAGCGATGCCCTTTTTTCTGGTGAGCACCGGGCAGGCCCGGGCGTCATTCCCGCCAGTAGCCGTTGGCTGCGGCGACCGTTTGAAAGTTGATGGCGACAACCTGGGATGCCGCGGTCAGGGCTTCGGCGGAGTTCGCGTATTCCGGCCGCAGCCGCTTCAGGGTTTCGACGTCGGGTTGCGTGTACTTGACACCTCGCCGGCTGAGCGTGATGGCGAGCTCGAAGCCCTCTTGAGGCGTCGCGGTGATCAACGAAGTCAGCCAGGATTCGGTCATTCAGAATCCTCCACTTCAGAATGGCGGGCGGGGGTGTTCACTGTATCGAAACCCTCGCGGGCGAGCTCGCTGCGGCAGCGTGCGACCGCGTCGTCGAACGACAGATCGGTCACGGCTTCGTAGGCAATTCCGGTATCACGCATGGCGGAGACTCCCTCTCCTGCGGCACCATCTTACGCCGGTGCCCGCGCCGCTCCTGGAATCCACGTTCCCCGGGAAGATGAACTCGCAACCGTCACCCCGCGATGTGAGGTCCTGCAGTTGCACCAGCAAAGTTGACTCGCAAGAATCTGACCATGCCGGAACTTTTCACCGGGAAACGACGTAGCTCAAGATTCAACACCTGACCCCTTTCTCCGGAGGACCGAAACCATGGCCATGAGAGCTGCCCGGGCAGGACACGAACCACGACTTCCCCCGGCGTTTCTCGGCCTCTTGGCCGCTGCATTCACCGCCGCATTCGCCATGCCCGCCGAAGTGCCGGCAGAGGCGGACGCGCTGGATCGGCTGGTTGCCGATGTTTGCGGCCGGCAGACGGTGCTGCTGGGCGAAGATGGCAATCACGGCAGCGGGGCGACCTTGACGGCGAAAGTCGAACTGGTGACGCGGCTGATCGATGAGTGCGGATTCAGCGTGGTCTATTTCGAGAGTTCAATTTATGATCTTCTCGATTTTCAGCGTCAACTCGATCGGGGCAGTGCCTCCCCTGAGATGCTCGCTGACGCCATCGGCGGCCTGTGGTCGCTCACCAGCGAAATCGATCCGCTGATCGCATCGTTGTTCACCAAGGCGCAAGCCGGTTCCGTGTCGCTGGCGGGATTGGATCCACAGCTCGGCGGTGCGACCGCGGTCTATGCCAAGGTCCGCCTGCCGCAGGAAATCACCTGATACCTGGTTGAACCTCGGCGCCGGGGATGCCAGCGAGAAATCGCCCGGATGACCGGCTGGCTCTACGAGGATGAGCAGCAAGTCCGCGACGCTCCCGCTCGTCTACAGGCCTGTGCGATCGACATCCAGCGCAGCATCGCTGCACAAGCCTCGATCGACGCGAATGGCACCATAGAGATCCTGGCGGAGAACTTCCGCCGCCAACTCAGCCTGTCGGCCGACGATTCGTACAACCCGCGCGAGCAGGCGATGTACGACAACTCCCTCTGGTACCGCACGCACCTGCACAAAAACACGAAGAGCATCGTCTGGTGCGCCACCGTGCACGCGGCCAAGGATCTCTCATTCCTTGATGCCGATCGCCGGACGCTGGGCTCGCTCATCTACTCGCTGCAGAAGGACAAGGCCGCGACGATCGGCTTCAGCGCGCTCGGTGGCAGCTACGGTCGCAACGCCGGATCGATCCGTACCCTGGCGACCGCGCCAGCGGACTCCCTGGAAAACCGGGCATTCGCGGGCGCGGAAGGCGACCGGGTCTATCTCGACCGCCAGCAACTCGAGGCGTTGGGTGAGATCTCTGCCCGTGCGATCCAGTACGGACAGGCGAACCGAGCGCCATGGGCCGACGTCGTCGACGGCATGCTCGTGTTGCGGGAAGAGCATCCCGTACACACCGTGCGCCAGGCGCGTCCGCAGCAGAAGATGCCGGAAGACTAGTCGATCGAGGGCTAGCCCATGCGCTGGATCAAGCCTGCTCCGGGGGAAGGATGCCGCCTGCTTCTCGCGACCGCGTCCCCGAGCATCCTCGGCTACGGCAGCCCGTGACGATCGTTGTTGTGGCTACCGCCGTGCCGTAGTCACAAGAGCCACTCGATCCGCAGGTGCGACAGGAGCCAAACGGCAGCTCGCAACCCCCGGCTCGTGCCCGGCTCGTGATCGTGCCGCAGCACCAGGCCATCGCGATGCTCGGTCCAATACATTTGTCCGTTGTTCGACAGATGCACTTCGTAGGAGTTCGCTGGAATGCTCTCGTGAAATGCGGCTTCAATTCTTCGGGCCAGCACCGGACTGTCGACGACGAACCCGAGTTCAGTGTTCAGCTTCCGCGACCGCGGATCGAAATTGAACGAGCCGACGAAGAATCGCGAGCGATCCACCGAGAACGTCTTCGCGTGCAGGCTGGAGCCGGAGCTACCGAACGGACCGGCAAATTTGCTCTCGTCGGCGTCCGGCGATAGGCGCCGCATTTCGTAGAGGGTGATGCCGGCCTCGAGTAGAGGCTTGCGTCGTTTCGCAAAGCCCGAATAGACCGCCGGCACATCGGAAGCTTCCAGTGAGTTGGTCAGTATCTTGATTTTGACGCCCCGCCTGGCCATCGAGACGAACGCGTCGGTGCCAATCTCGCCGGGAACGAGATACGAGGCGACCAGCTCCAGATCGGAAACCGGGTTGCCGATGATTCTCCTTAGCTGATGATGAAACAACTCCTCCGATGGAGCACGTCCAAGGCCCTTGGCCGGATCATCGCTGATCATGTGCGTAATCGCCCACTCAAACCCGAGCCGCCTCTCCACCATTGCGCGAATGAAAGGAGAGTCGCGAATGGCGGTGATGTAAGCCAGCGCCGCAGGGTCGTGTGCGACGCGAACCGCTGCCGCAGCGACGTCGGCGATTTTCGCCGGTTCAACAGAATGGACGATGCGATCGAGCGGGTAGGAGGAAGCAGAAGCCCAATACCGATCGAAGTCTCTCGATACCTCCGTCACGACCGGCCCCACCGCCGCGACATCGAAATCGACGAACAGCGAACCCTCCGCCGCCGCGCCAAAATACTCGTCGCCGACGTTTCGGCCGCCGATGACGGTGACCTGATTGTCGACGGTGAATGACTTGTTGTGCATGCGCCTGTTCGCGCGAAAGAAGTCAGTCAGATAACCGATCCGCGGTCTGCGAATGACGAATGGATTGAACAGACGCACCTCGATACTCGGGTGCGAATCCAGCGCGACCAGGATGGGATCGAGACCCTGGGTTGTATTGTCGTCCAGAAGAAAGCGGACACGAACGCCGCGATCCGCCGCCGCGTGCAAAGCCTCGAACAGAAGCGTACCGGTCATGTCGTGCTGCCAGATGTAATATTGAACATCCAGCGTCCGCTCCGCGAATGCGGCCAGAAGCGCACGCGCGGCAAAGGCGTTGCGCGAATCCTCCAGAGGATAGATTCCGGAGAGTCCGGGATGCGCTTCAATCAGCGGCGTGATGGACTGCCCGATTCTCGTTCCCGCTGTATCGAGTAGAACCGAGGATGTGGTGCGGCCCTCCAGCGAAGGCAACCGGCTACGCCAGCCGATTGCGACGAGTATCAGGAGCGCCCCGACGAAGCAGACGATGATGCGCTTTGAGATTCTAACTAGGCACCTCATCAGTTCCGTCGCTCCACTCTAGCCTAGACTTCCGCGTGAATCGCGGTCGAGATAGCTGGCCTGAGGGGTCTGGACATCCTTCAGCCCCTCCGGCTCGAATATCGTCAGGACTGCCGTCGAAGTAAGCGTCGCTAGACAGCACCGATGCCGGGCCCCTGCGCGATGACGCGAAGGGTGTCGCCGCCGAGCAGGATCAGATTGACTATCGCACCAGGATGCTCGAAGCTCGAGCGGCCACTGCTTGCGGCGGGCGTGAAGCGACACCGTCATCGACGTACACGCGCCGAGGGCGGAGAGCACGAAATCGTAGGGGCTCGGCCCCGTGCCGGTCCCTCCCAATGATGTCGGCTCGTCCGCGAGAAGTTGATGGCCCCTCACCGTGATCTCCTGCGCGAAACCCTTGGTACTGCCGTGGAAGATGAGGACCTGGTTCTCGAGCGCCAGCACTCTCACTCCGCGGGACTGGTTCGAGCCGAGACGCGCGCGTAGAATGGGCCGGGGGAATCGCAGCTTGAGCGAGAAGATCCGACGATCAGGTATTGCCCCGGAGGCTCTCCGAGCTGGCGCCTGGGGCGTCGCGGTCACGGCGCTGGTGGGTGCGGCCATCGTCGGCGGCTCGCGCAACCTCGCCCACTTCGACGCCGCGCTCGTCGCCTACACCTTCTCGATTCTCTTCGCCACTTTCGGGCTCACCTATCGCTACGCGATGTGGCTCGAACGCCCGCCTACCGCGCTCTATTGGCGGCGAGGGTGGCAGGTCGTCTTCCGCAGCGGCTCCGGCGGGCGGCGCCTGCGCAACTTCGGGCGCGGCCTGGTGCAGGCGGGGTCCGACATCGCTCTCAACCGCTTCATCTGGGCGCGCGGCTGGCTCCGCGGCCTGACCCACATGCTGATTCTCTGGGGTTGCCTGCTCGCGGTCGCGATTACTTTTCCGCTGGTCTTCGGCTGGCTCATGTTCGAGTCGGTGCCTGGGAGTCCAGAGGTCTACCGCGTCTTCGCCTTCGGCTTTCCGACGTTTTCCTTTCCGAGCGGGTCGCTCATCGGCTTCCTCATGTTTCACGGGCTGGTCTGGGCATCCTTTCTGGTGATCGCGGGAGTCATGCTAGCCATGCGCCGCCGCATGCGCGAAGAAGGGGCTGCGGCCCTGCAGAGCTTCCACGAGGACTTCCTCCCGCTCTTCCTGCTCTTCGCGGTGAGCCTGACCGGCCTCATGCTCACCGCGAGTTACACCTGGATGCGGGGATACGCCTACGATTTTCTCGCCATCCTGCACGCCGTGACGGTGATCTTCACCTTCCTCTGGCTGCCGTTCGGCAAGTTCTTTCATGTCTTTCAGCGCCCGGCGCAGCTCGCGGTGCGTTTCTACAAGCAGGTCGGCCGCGACGAAGAGGCGGCGGTTTGCCGCCGCTGCGGTCACGGCTTCACCTCGAAGATGCACGCCGAAGACCTGATCGATGTCGAACGCCGTCTCGGTTTCGACTATGCGATCGCCGGTGCCGCCGGGCACTATCAGTGGATCTGCCCCCCCTGCCGGCGGGCGCTCCTCGCTGGCGCGCAGGGCGCCGCCTGGCGCGGCGTGCGCGGCGGTACGCTGGTCGCCCCGGGTTCGGCGCCGGCCTATGTCAATCCTGGTCTCGGCGAGGGGCCGCTCGGCCGCGACGACGCGGAGAACTTCCATGGCTAGATTGACTGCGCTCGATCCGCCGGCCGACGATCCCTTCGGCCCGCATGCGGCTTACTCGGCGGGCCCCCGGCTCGACACTGGCGTCGTACCCGATCGGATCGTCGACACCCATTGCTGCTTCTGCGGCCAGCAATGCGGCATCCGCCTGAAGGTCAAGGACGAGCAGGTCATCGGCTTCGAGCCGCGCTACGACTTCCCGTTCAATCGCGGAATGCTCTGCCCGAAAGGGATCAAGCGCTACCTGCAGGGCGCCCATCCCGATCGCCTGCTTGCGGCGCACGAGCGCGACGAGAGCTCCCCTGGAGGTTTCCGCCCGATCGCCTACGAACGCGCGATCGAACGGACGGCGGGCGAGATCCGGCGGATTCAGGAGAGTTACGGGCGCGATGCCATGGCGGTCCTTTCCGGCGCCTCGCTCACCACCGAGAAGGCCTACCTCGTGGGCAAGTTCGCCCACATGGCGCTCGGCACCTCGAACATCGACTACAACGGGCGTCTCTGCATGGTGTCGGCGGGCGCCGGGAACTCCAAGGCGTTCGGCGTCGACCGCGCCGCGAACCCCTGGTCGGACATTCTCGGCGCCGAGCTGATCTGGATCTCGGGAGCGAATGTCGCCGAATGTGCACCGATCACCACGGACTATGTCTGGCAGGCGCGCGAGCGCGGCGCGCGAGTCATCGTTGTCGATCCGCGCCTGACGCCGATCGCCCGCACCTGCGATCTTTTCCTGCCCATCAAGCCCGGGCGCGACGCCGCTCTCTTCAACGGCATCCTGCACCTGATGATCGAGCACGGTTGGGTCGACCGCGATTTCGTCGCCAGCCAGACCGTCGGTTTCGACGATCTGGCCCGGACCGTCGCCGAGTGGACACCGGCGCGGACGGCCGCGGTCACCGGCATCACCGAATCGGCGATCCGCCAGGCCGCGGAGTGGTGGGGAACGGCGCAGAGCAGCTTCCTGATGCATGCGCGCGGCATCGAGCATTCGAGCCACGGCGTGCAGAACGTTCTCGGTGCGATCAACATGGTGCTGGCCTCGGGGCGGATCGGGCGGGAATTCTGTGGCTACGCCACGATCACCGGCCAGGGCAACGGCCAGGGTGGCCGCGAGCACGGGCAGAAGTGCGATCAGCTCCCAGGGGGCCGCAAGCTCGCCGACCCGGAGGCGCGCGACTACATCGCCGGCGTCTGGGGGATGCCGGTCGAAGAGATGCCGCAGCCCGGCGTCGACGCCTACGAAATTTTCCGCCGGATCGAGCGCGGCGAGATCAAAGGCCTCCTCTCGCTCTGCTTCAATCCGGTGGTGTCGCTCCCGGACAGCGACTACGTCCGCAGGATGTTGGCGAAGCTCGACTTCTACGTGGCGATCGAATTCTTCCTGAGCGAGAGTGCTCGCCACGCCGACATCGTCCTGCCCGGGTCGCTGCAGGAGGAGGACGAGGGCACGGTGACGACCGCCGAGGGGCGGGTGATCAAGATCAACAAGGCGATCGCCTGCCCGGGCGAGGCGCGCGAAGACTGGCGAATCATCCAGGATCTGGCGCGCGCCATCGGTCGTGAGCGCGGTTTCACGTTCGCCGGGCCGCGCGCCATGTTCGAGGAGCTCCGGGTCGCGTCGAAGGGCGGCATCGCCGACTATTCCGGGATCACCTGGGAGAAAATCGAGCGCCAACAAGGCGTGTTCTGGCCTTGCCCGAGCGAGAATCACGCCGGCACGCCGCGCCTCTTCGAGCCGGGCTCGTGGAACGTCGTCGCGCAAGGCAAGGGCCCGTTCTATTTCCCCGACGGCAAAGCCCGTTTCAACACCGCGACCTATTCGCCCCCGACGGAAGATATCGACGACGAGTTCCCGATCATTCTCACCAGCGGCCGCCTCGTCAGCCAGTTCCTGTCGGGCACCCAGACGCGCAGGATCGGTCCGTTGCTCGACATGGATCCCGAGCCGTTCATCGAGCTCCATCCGCGCCTCGCCGAGAAGCTCTCGATCGGCGACGGGATGTGGGCGACGGCCGAGACGCGGCGCGGCCGCCTGACGCTCAAGGCACGAGTGGTCGCGACCATCCGGCCCGACACCATCTTCGTCCCCTATCATTGGCCCGGCAAGCGCAGCGTCAACCGCCTCACGATCTCCGCCCAGGATCCGATCTCGAAGATTCCCGAGTTCAAGGCCTGCGCGGCGCGTCTCCGTGCAGCGACGGCCGAAGAAGTGCGCGAGGCCCGCGCTTGAGCCTCGCGGGCACCCTTCCCGTCCGCGGAGCTTCCCGCTGATGCCGGTACCCGCGCAGTACAACTTCTACATCGACCCGGCCCGCTGCATCGGCTGCAACGCCTGCGTCCAGGCCTGCTCGGAGTGCGATACGCACAAGGGGCAGTCGATGATCCAGCTCGACTTCATCGACCGCTCGCTCTCGCCGCAGACGGTGCCGGTGATTTGCATGCACTGCGACCAGCCGACCTGCGCCGAAGTCTGCCCGGCCGACGCCATCAAACGCACCGAGGACGGGGTCGTGCAGACGGCTCGCAAGGCGCGGTGCATTGCGTGCAACAACTGCGTGCTCGCCTGCCCGTTCGGCGTGCCGAAGATGCACGACGAGGCCAACCTGATGATGAAGTGCGACATGTGTTACGACCGGACTTCGCAGGGCTTGAAGCCGATGTGCGCCTCGGTCTGCCCGAGCCAGGCGCTGTTCTTCGGCACCCGCGAGGAGTTCGAACGCCTGCGCCCCAACTCTCAGCCGGTCGACACATTTCGCTTCGGCGCCCAGCAGGTCACGACCAAGGTGAAGATGGTCGTGCCGAAGTCCTTCGCCGGGAACCTGCTGCAGATCACGGCACCTCTCGAGCGCGGCGCTCCGAGCGCCGCGCCGGTCGATCCCTTGCTCGCGAACTACTTCGAGGAGACTTCGCTTTGAGCCGTCGTGACCCGGACGAGCTCACGATTGCGCCGGACGGCCGGCCGATGGAGGAGCAGCCGAAGTGGCGCCGGGACTTTCCCGTCGATGTTCCCCAGGATCAGTACGTCGCGCGGCGCGAGTTCACCAAGTTCCTCGCTCTCACCAGCTTCGCCTTCGTCGCCGGTCAGGCCTGGATTCTCGCCAAGAGCTATCTCGGCAAGCGGGTCGGCCCGCGCGAGCTCGCCGTTGCCCGTCTCTCGGAGTTGCCAGTTGGCGCGACCCTGGAGTTCGACTTTCCGGGCCCGGGCGAGCCGAAGCTCCTGGTCCGCTTGAGCGAGCGCGAGCTCGTGGCGTTCGACCAACGCTGCACCCATCTCTCCTGTCCGGTCATCCCGCAAGTGGAGCAGGGTCGCTTCCACTGCCCCTGCCACTCCGGCAACTTCGACCTCGTCACCGGCCGGCCGATCTCCGGCCCGCCGCGCCGGCCGCTGCCCAAAGTGGAGCTCGAAATCCGCGGCGATCAGGTCTTCGCCGTCGGTATCACGGAGCGCACAGCGTGAACGGCCGGCGACGATTTACGCGGTCCCAGAAAGTCCCGATCCTCTCGGGCATCGTCGCGATCGTGGTGCTGATCGTCGTGCTGCAGCTCTGGCTCCTTACCGCGACGATGAACGCGTATCTCGGCGGAGATCGTGGCGCTGCACTTCCCGCCGCCGTGGCCAGCTCGGTCTGTTTCGTGCTCATCCTCGGCCTGCTGCGCTACGTCTACCGGCTCGATCGCTGATCGGCGAAGCGGCGAACGAATGACCGGGGCTGGAGTCGAGACGCTGCGCGGTCGGTTCAGCCAGGTGATCGCGACGCTCTTTCCGGGTTACTTCGCCCTGGTGATGGCGACGGGCATCGTCTCGATCGCCAGTCAGCTCCTCGGCTTTCCGGTACCGGCGCGGCTGCTCCTGGCGGCGAATCTCGTCTTCTACGCGATCCTTCTCGCACTGACTTGCGTGCGGGCCGTCCGCTTTCCCCGGCGCCTGCTCGCTGATCTCGCCGATCACTCTCGGGGCCCGGGATATTTCACCCTGGTGGCGGCGACGAACGTTCTCGGCAGCCAGTGTCTGCGTGTCGCCGGCTGGCGAGGCGCCGCAGAGGTGTGCTTCGCCGCCGGGCTTGGCCTGTGGGTGCTAGTGATGTACTCCTTCTTCCTCGCCGTCGTCGTGCGCGAAAACAAGCCGACGCTGGGTCAGGGAATCAACGGCGCCTGGTTGCTGGCGACGGTGTCGACGCAGTCGGTCGCGGTCCTCGGGGCGAGCCTGGTGGATCCGTTCGGCTGGTCCGCGCCGATCGTGCTCTTCGGCGCCCTGGTTCTGTTTCTGATCGGTTGCATGCTCTACCTGTCGATCATTACCCTCATCTTCTATCGCTTCACTTTTCTCGAGCTCGAGACCGCGACCCTCACCCCGCCCTATTGGATCAGCATGGGAGCGGTGGCGATCACCGCGCTCGCCGGCGCCACCTTGCTGCTCGCCGCCGATCGCTCTCCGCTGCTCTCCGAGCTTGCGCCGTTCCTGCGCGGCTTCACGCTCTTCTTCTGGGCGGCGGGCAGCTGGTGGATCCCGCTGCTGTTGCTGCTCGGCGCCTGGCGCCACCTCTGGCGCCGGCACGCGCTCACCTATGACCCGCAGTATTGGGCGATGGTCTTCCCACTCGGGATGTACGCCGCCGCCACCTGGCAGCTCGCCGCCGCGCTTCCCATGCCACCGCTCGCCGCGCTGGCTCGCGCCACGCTGCCGGTCGCGTTGTTCGCCTGGGCCGCCACCGCACTGGGCATGGTCCACTCCTGGTGGCGGTGGAGCCGCGAGTACCGAAGCGGGCGGCCACAGGGAAACGAGGCGGCTTGATTCTGTTTGACCCTCCCCATCAGGCCGGCAGCCTGCCAACCAGCTCTCTAGAACCGAGCGGCCCGGGCTCGGCGATTAGTGAGCGAGCGGCGTTGACCTGGTCCCAGGTGTTCCACAGCAGGATCCCGCGCACCGTGCGCTCGCGCAAGTAGTAGACCACTCCCTTGCGAAAGGGCTCGCGCCAGTCCGCTACCATCTCCCCGCGGGGGTCCATCTGCCCGACAGCTTCGTAGCCGAGCTCGAACAGGTCCGAGTAGAAGAACGGCAGGTGCGAGTAGGACGCGGGATCGCCCGCCATGGCGCGGCCCGCCGCGTGGCCCATGGTGACCGCATTGTCCTCGTGCTCGACGCGCATGCGGCCGAGCGACGGCGCGTCGAAGCGAGCGACGTCGCCGGCGGCGAAGACGTCGGGATGAGAGGTTCGCAGGCCCGCGTCCACGATGATTCCGTCATCGACTTCGAGGCCGGACTGCGTGGCCAGATCCGTGTTGGGCACGATGCCGATGCCGGCCACGACCGCGTCCACGGTGACCTTGCGCCCACTCTTGGTCTCGAGCACCTGTTGCGAGCCGCTCCGGCTCAGGCCGGTCACCCTCTCGCCCCGCAGGGCTTCTACGCCGTGTTCCGCGTAGTAGCCGACCAGGAACCGAGCCAGGTCGGCAGGGAAAAGCCGCGCACCGATCCCGTCTTCAGGGAAGAGCAGCGTCACTTTGCTCCCTTGCATGGCGAGGGCGGCTGCGACCTCGGAGCCGATGAAGCCGCCGCCGATCACCGCGAAGCTCTTACCCTGCTCGGCCATGGCGTGAAGGCGGCGGAAGTCGGCGAGAGTGCGGAAGTAGATCGTCTCCTCGCCGCCGAACGGCAGGTGTCGTGGCGTGCCGCCGGTCGCGATGAGGAGCTTCTCGAAGGTGTACTCCGCGCCGTCATTGTCGGTCACCTTCTTGCCGTGCAAGTCGAGAGCCGTTGCACGCCGGCCGAGGAGGAGGTCCACTCCATGCTCGGCGGTGTTCCTCCACACGCTCTCCAGCGGATCCCCCTTCCAGAGCCCCTTGGAGAGCGGTGGCCGGGCGTACGGCGGGTCGGTCTCTTCGCCGATGAGCCCGATGGGGCGGACGGCGTCGAGCTCGCGAATGCCGCGCACCGCGGCATCCGCCGCCATGCCGCCGCCGAGGATGAGGTACGGATAGTGTGCCATCTTCATGCTCCTTTCATCGCCTGCCGCTTACCGGCTCCGGGCGACTGCTCGCCTGACGTCGTCGTCTGTTCCTCTTTCGTTTCGCGGGAGTGCGCCAGGCTGTCCAGAGCGAGGGCGGAATGCGCGTAGGCGGCTCCGGCACGCATCTCCGCAGCCACCCAGATCGCCTCCATGATCTCCTCGGGTGCGGCGCCGTGACGTTCGGCAGCACGGGTATGGGCGCGAATGCAGTACGGGCACTGCGTAACGTGCGCGACAGCGACCGCGATCAGCTGCTTCGCTTTCACCGGCAGCGCCCCGTCTGCGAAAACGCTCTGGCTGAAGGCCCGGAAGGTATCGGCAGGCCCGGGGGCCAGTCGGCGGCGTTTCTCGGCGAGGTCGAGGGTCGAGCGAGGGTACATCTCGTGGGGTTCCGGCATGGGCTGCTCCCTTCAGGATCCTCCCGTCACCGCGGCGTTTGACGCGGCCGCGGCACGACTGCATGATGGGAGACGGCGGAATCCACCGCAATGGTCGGTTCGTACCGTGCCGGTACCCAATTGGCTCATGCGTGCCTGTTGGGGCGGCCTCCGGGAGGACGCCACGCCTGTTCCGCGCAGAGGAGCGACAATGCTGGAAGCGGAGATATTCACCTTGCTCGAGCAGACGGCCGATGCCGCGTATTCGGTCACCGAGGAGGGCGAAATCTGCTCCTGGAACAACGCCGCCGAAGAGCTCTTTGGCTATCCCGCCGGGGAGGTTCTGGGCCGCAACATCCACGAGGTGCTCGAGGCTCGCGACGCCCTGGGCACCCAAGTGCTCGCGGGCGACGGTGAGGCTGCGGTCCGCCGATGGAACCGGACGTCCCCGGGGATCCCCAACTTCGATCTCGAGGTCCGCACGCGGTCCGACCGGCGGATCTGGGTGAACGTCTCGACGATCGTGCTCGACCCTCCGCGCTCGGGGCGCCGCCTCTTCCTGCGGCTGGCACGTGATATCTCCCAGCGCCGTCGCGACGCGGAGCTCCTTCAGCGGGTGCTGGGAGCCGCCCGCCAGCTCGTGGCGGTCGCCGGCGACTCGTCCAGCCATGCGCAGATCGAGCCGCTCTCCGACCAGGAGATTCGGATCCTGAAGCTGTTCGCCGAGGGCCGCGACTCCACCGGCATCGCCCGCATGCTGAAGATTTCCGCGCATACGCTGCGCAACCACCTCCACCACATCAACCGCAAGCTCCGCACCCATAGCCGCCTCGAGGCGGTAACCCACGCGCAGCGGCGCGGGCTGATCGACTAGCTGCGGCGCCGGCCCAGCTCACAGCTGCACCGCGCTCGCCACGCTCGGTTGCCCGGGCGGCGCATCGATAAGAACTCCGTCAAGTATCGGAGAGGCCTCGCGGGTCGGGAGGGCGGGTTTCTTGCCGAGCCTCCTGAGGCTCTCCACTACGCGCTCCGGGCGGCCCCAGTCACTCCACTCGATGTTGGCGAGTGACAGGACCAGGGCAGCTTCTGGACAGCGCTGCACCAGATCCCGCGAGAAGTCGGCATGCGGCATCCGGTGATAGGCCCGGCTGATGGCGCGATCGATCTCTGCCTTGGAGGGCTCTCCGAGCGAAGCGCCGAGCTCGCGGCAGAGAGCATAGAGCGGAAGCATCATTTCGGGCAGGAGTTGCTGGCCCAGCCGCCACAGAGTGTCGACGCGGGCGGCAAAGATCATGGTGTTCCACAGCCCCCCGCGGGCGAGGAACCGCTCGGCTCGCTCGCGGTCAGGCTTCTCCTCGAAACCAGCCACCGGCCGAAGTGGGAGCGAGTGCTGCTGAGTGGCGGGCAGGATCCAGCCGAAGTCGGTCTCGGGCCAGAGCGGCCTGGCGCCCAGCATTACCAATCTCCCTGGCTGCTCGGCCGCTTCGCGGCATGCGGCTTCGGCCAGGGCGATGAAGTCCGCCTTGGGATGGATGAAGTGATCCGACGGCATGACGACGACCGTCGCCGAGGGGTCGCGGGCAGCGACGAGCGCGGTTGGCAGGAAGATGCCCGGCGCCGTACCGCGATCGGCTGGCTGTTCGATGACCGCCCCTGGCGCTGGCTCCTCGATGCCGTCGAGGAATTGGAGATGCCCTCGGCCCACGATGGTGGTCACTTGGTCCGGCGGAGCCATGGCCCGCGCGCGGTCCCACGTATGGCCGAGCATGGAACGGCGGCCGGAGAACGCGCAGTACTGCTTCGGGCGTTCCTCACCCAGCCAGCTGCGGATGAAAGACTGCATTCGCCGCCCTTCGCCGCCCGCGAGCACGATCGGCCAGACGCTGGAACTGCTTCTCATCCTGGTCTCCTTATTCGGGCCGCCGTCGACCGCTTGGGCCCGAATCGATCCTGGTCGGACTTTGCCCCTGTGGCAATGATCTGTTTGTCCCGAGAACAAGGACGGGCGTCATGCGCGACGCACTTCGGACAATCGCGCCGGCGCACGAAGCCGGCGCTGGCGATGGGCGTGCTGCGAGTGACCGTTGGCTCCTCACACGGTACGAACGAGCCATTGCGGTTCGTGCCGAGCGCGCTCAACATGCTCTCGGAGCGCGAGCAGAGAGTGTGGCCAAGCTGCTCGTTCCGTCTTACAGGCCAGCGACTCAGTCGCAAGGAGCACCTCATGAAATCGCCCACGGTTGCAGTCGTTCTCGCGATCATTCTCGCCTTCGCAGTGGTGGGAGTGTGCGCCTTCGCAACAGCCGACACGCGGGTCGCGCCGAAGAGCGCCGTCGTTGCCGCTGGCTTCGCGGCGATTCTCGGCCTGAGGTCTTCGGTCGGCGACACCGTCGAGGGGAGGGTCGCGGTCACCCATCGTCGCGCGAAACGGGGAGCACCTCCGGCGCCGGCGGACCTGCAGCGCTATCGAAGCGTCTTGGCGATCCAGGTCTCCGTCGACGATCTCCTGGACCGGAGCAGGCGAGCCATGCAGGAAAGGACGTATCTGTGATCGCGCTGAAGCGCGCCTACGAACCGGTCACGCGCGACGATGGAGTCCGCTTCCTGGTCGAACGTCTGTGGCCCCGCGGCGTCACGAAGGAGAAGCTGAGGGTGGGTGCTTGGCTGAAGGAAGTCGCACCTACGACGGAGCTCCGGAAGTGGTTCAGCCATGATCCGGACAAGTGGTCCCGATTCCGCGCCCGCTACTTTCGCGAGCTCGACGCAGCGCCCGAGGCGTGGCGGCCACTTCTCTCCGCGGCAAGGCGCGGGACGGTGACTCTGGTCTACAGCTCTCATGACGAGCGACACAACAACGCCGTGGCGCTGAGGGACTACCTCGAGAACCGCCACGGTTCGTCGGCGAAGACGCCGCCCATGGCCACAGCTCGTACGCGGCGGATCCCGGAATGACGATGCCGTCCGGTGCGCGGGAGGGGCTGATCCCTTTCCTGAATGAAAGCAAAGCTGGCGTGCGCGACCGGAGCGATGCGTGAAGCCGACCCAACGACTGCAAGAGGTCGGGCAAAGCCTGTGGCTCGACAACATCGCTCGCGGGCTGCTGACAGATGGCACCTTGCGGCGGTACATTGCCGAGCTGTCGGTGACCGGCCTCACGTCGAACCCCACGATTTTCGATCATGCCATCAGAGATGGCGGCGCCTACGACAGCGGCATCCGCCGGAAAGCAGCTGAAGGCACGACGGGCCAGGGTTTGTTCTTCGATCTCGCCCTCGAGGACTTGACCCAGGCCGCCGAGCTCTTCCGCCCCGCTTACGACCGCACCGGGGGCGTCGATGGGTGGGTGTCGTTGGAGGTGTCGCCGCTGCTGGCCAACGATACGGCGGGGACGATCGCGGCGGCAGCGCAGCTTCACACGCGAGCCAATTGCTCCAACCTCTTCATCAAGATCCCGGGCACGCCGGAGGGTATTCCCGCGATCGAGGCGTCGATCCTCGCCGGAGTGCCGATCAATGTGACGCTCTTGTTTTCCACCGACCAGTACCTCGCGGCGGCCGAGGCCTACGTGCGAGGGCTCGAGCGGAGGCTTGCGGCCGGCCTGAATCCGCGGGTCGATTCCGTCGCGTCACTGTTCGTCAGCCGCTGGGATGTGGCGGTCAAGGACCTGGCACCCCGGGAGCTGCGCAATCGTCTGGGTATCGCCGTGGCTCGGCGCACGTACAAGGCCTACCGCGATCTTCTGGCGTCGGCCCGGTGGCGGCGATTGGCGGCCGCGGGCGCCCGAACGCAACGCCTGCTTTGGGCCAGCACGGGAACCAAGGATCCTGGTGCGCCGGATACGATGTACATTGAGGCGCTGGCCGCGCCGGAGACCATCAACACGATCCCGGACAGGACGTTGCTCGCCTTTGCCGACCACGGGCATCTGAGTGGGGAGATGCCGGCCGATGGTGGCGATGCCGAAGAGACACTCGCCTCCTTCCGGCGGATCGGGGTGGACGATACGGCCCTCGCGACCCGGCTCCAGCGCGAAGGCATTGTGTCCTTCGACCGATCGTGGCAGGAGTTGCTGGCCCGCATTGAGTCGAAAATCGCCGCGATCGAGCAGGTCGATCACTCCAGTCCGGGGCGACCATGAACGGTGGTGGAAAAAGGGCGAGGATCTCCTCGTCGCAGCGTGAGCCGGGCCTTCGCGGCTACGACCGACCGCTCTACCTGCTGCCGTTCGACCACCGGCATTCCTACTTGACCGGGATGTTCAACGCCACGCCTCCGCTGACAGCGGACGAATGTGCTGCGGTCATCGACAGCAAGCGGGTGATCTACGACGGGTTCCAGCAGGCGCTCGGCCGTGAGCTGCCGCTTGCTTCCGCCGGCATCCTGGCCGACGAGGAATTCGGCGCCGGCATCCTGCGCGACGCGGCCAGGAACGGATACGTGACTGCGTTGGCTATCGAGAAGAGCGGCTCGGACGAGTTCGAGTTCGAGTACGGCACAGAGTTCGCCGAGCACATCGAGGCGTTCGAGCCTACCTTCGCGAAGGTGCTGGTGCGCTACAACCCGGAAGGCGACGAGGCGCTCAATCAGCGGCAAACTGCCCGGCTGAGACAGATTTCCGACTACTGTCGGAGGTCGAGCCAGCTCTTCATGTTCGAGCTCCTGGTGCCAGCGACGGAGGCGCAAGACGTCGCGACCTACGATCTGCGGACGCGGCCGGGATTGATGCTTCAGGCCATCCGCAGGTTGCAGGATGCGGGTGTCGAGCCGGATGTCTGGAAGATCGAAGGGCTCGACCGCCGCGAGGACTGCGAGCGCGTCGTCGCCACCGTGCGGCGCGACGGTCGGCGCGGAGTGGGCTGCATCGTATTGGGACGCAGTGCCGATGAGAAGAAGGTAGCGGTCTGGCTCGAGACCGCCGGGTCCGTTCCGGGGTACATCGGTTTCGCGGTCGGACGGACTACCTTCTGGGAACCGGTGGCAGACTACCTGGCGCACGACACGACGCGGCCGGAGGCGGTCTTCCGCATCGCGCAACGCTACCGCGCTTGGGCGGCGATCTTCGAGCGGGCGCGGTCGGTGGCCGACTGAATCTATGCCGCGAGAAACTGCAGCAGCCTCCGCCTATCCCACTCTCGAAGGATTGCTGACTGCCGTGCGGAGCTGTCGGGCGTGCGAAGTGGATCTTCCGCTGGGCCCGCGCCCGGTGCTGAGCGCCAGCGCAACCGCACGCATCCTCGTCGTGGGCCAAGCCCCCGGTGTGCGGGTGCACTTGACGGGCATTCCGTGGGACGACGCGAGCGGGGCGCGGTTACGCGGGTGGATGGGTGTGGACGAGGACGCCTTTCATGACGAATCGAGAATCGCGATCATTCCCATCGGCTTTTGCTATCCCGGGCGCGGGAGAGGTGGTGATTTACCACCGCGCCGTGAATGCGCCGCGCTCTGGCTCGACCAGCTGCTCGCCCGCCTGCCCCGGATCGAGCTGACTCTGCTCGTCGGGCAGCATGCTCAACGCCGCTTCCTCGGTCCCCGCCGCAAACCGTCGTTGGCCGAGACGGTCAAGGCCTGGCGGGAGTACGCGCCGCAATATCTGCCGCTGCCCCACCCCTCGCCGCGCAATCAACCGTGGTTCCGGCAGCACCCCTGGTTCGAGCGGCAGCTCGTCCCGGTGTTACGCGCGCAGATCAACGCATTTTCTGCTCGCTGACGTCCGGACCGGCGAGGCATGGCAGTTGGAACCGGCAGTTCACTTCGCCGGGTCCAGGGCTCGAAGTGTAAATCTCCGCAGCAGAGTGAGAAAAGAAATGGTGGAGCGGAAGGGGTTCGAACCCTCGACCCCCACGTTGCGAACGTGGTGCTCTCCCAGCTGAGCTACCGCCCCATTTTGATGCCGCCC
>Ga0209477_1000439_pt1 | contig 25749 bp, 23 predicted proteins | sample KloWWTupernatant_FD_187180 | JGI IMG/M metagenome (GOLD analysis project Ga0209477, IMG submission 187180) | Active sludge microbial communities from Klosterneuburg, Austria, studying microevolution and ecology of nitrifiers - Klosterneuburg... | ecosystem: Engineered > WWTP > Aerobic digester >... | reverse complement strand
GCAGGCGCACCTGCACCCAGGCGCGACGGCCCTCGATATGCCCGGTCGGCAACTTGTGGCCACTCTCGTTGATGACGCGGGCGCGCAGCACGCCACCGGCATCCTGGGCCAGCTGCAGCGAAGCGGCGCGACCAAGCATGTCGTTGGCCGCGGCCATGCCTGCTGCCAGCGCATCCTGGTCGACGGCCGGATCATCCGCGTAGTAGCGGCCGATGATGTCGAGCACCCACGACGAGGCGCCGGCGAAATCGTGGCTGCGCAGATCTGCCCGCGGCGGAACGATGTTGCAGGCATAACCGGCGCGCACCGGCATGTGGCAATCCTGGCACGTCGAAACGACCGCGCCGCCTTCGCCGCCGAAACGCCCTCCCATGTCGACGCCGCCGGCGGCAAATGCCGACAGCTTCCATTCGGTATAGGTGCGTTCCAGCGGGAAGTGGCTGGCCAGATCCTCGCTTTCCGGCGGCGTATCCAGTGCGTTGTAGCGGTAGCTGCCATCGTCCTGGCGCGATACCGCGACATTGCCGACATCGTGGCAGGTTCCGCACAGGGCGCTGCTGCGGTGGTAGGGCGAGACCAGCAATTCATGCGAGGGCAGGGCATCGCTGCGCGGGCCGCGGCGGATGCCATCCGGATCGAGCACGAACATCGCGTTTCCGGTGAATGCCGGTACCGATTCGAGTGCGGCCAGCACCTCGGCGTCGCGCGGCGGGCTGCTGCCTTCCACGTAACGCGGATCGACCATGGCATGGCAGAAATGGCAATCGACGCCATCGCGGTCGCGATCGTTGAGGGCGCTGCCATCGGCGGTTTCCACGGTGCCGCTGACCACCGCCATCGGCACATGGCAACGCAGGCAGAAGTAGCCGACGTTGGCGACATCCTGGTTGGCCGTGGCGAGCTGGGCAAAGAACAAGGGATCGCGACCCGCATTGGCCATCAGGCTGCCTTTCCAGCTGGCATACGGCTCGCTGCTGCTGCCGGTATTGGCATGGCAGGATGCGCAGGCGCGCGGCGGCAGGAACGACCCGGCGTGGGCGTCACCGACCTGGGTGCCGGAGAGATGGAAATCGCGCAGGGTGGCTGGAACCGGATCAGCCAGGGCCGACGTGGTGCAGACCAGCACGGTGGCGGCCAGGCACAGCCGCCAGGCCAGGTGGTGCAGCTCCGCACGCAAGGGAATCGGACGCATGGCGCGCTCCATGATCGGCAGTCCGAGAATGCTCGGCTGCCGATCGCGCAGGCGCATTGATTTGCGTCAAGCGCTCCCGGATGGACCGGGAGTCTGGATCGGTGGTGGAAGGATTACTTCTTCAGCGCCCAGGCCGAGCACCAGCCCTTCGGGGCCACCGAGAAGCCGGGGAAGATCGAGCAGCCATTGGTGGCGGCAATGTGGAACTGACAGTTGTCGCAGAAGCTGTCCGGCTTGCGCGTGGCCTGATCGGACTTGTTGGCATCTTCAATGTAGTGCAGCGCCTTGGCTTGCGCATTGGTCACCGGCAGCGGTGGCATGGCGGCCAGGGCATGGTGCGGCACCAGCGCGAGCATCGGCAGTGCGGCAGCGGCAACTGCGCTGCGGAGGAGGAAGCGACGGCGGGCTGGGTCGGTGGTGTGCATGTGGATCTCCCGGATGGCTGGCTTGTCGAGTGGGTGATTCGTTCGTTGTGGTCAATCCACGAGGACATCACGCAGGCGCGGATGCGTGGCCCCGGAACGCCGTTCCGGGCAACGCGATGCGATGCCGATCCGCGTGTTGCGAAGATGCCCTGGACTGCCTCGACGAACGAAACGCTACAGTACGACAAGCGCACCGCGTGTCAACTTGACCCCGATCAAGTCGATCGCCCTTCCTCCGCAGCCGGTGCATTGCCGGGTATCGATGGGGCCGCCGGATTGAATGCGTCCGAATAACAGGCATCGGTGCCGAGGCCGTGGGCGAGGAAGTCCGGCACCGCCGCTTCGACCATCTTCACCGAGCCGCACACATACGCTTCGTAGCCGGTCAGGTCGGCATGGTCCTCGAGCATGGCCTCGTGGACGAGTCCGGTGCGGCCTCGCCACACATCGGAATCGGCCGGATTGGAAAGCACCGGCACGATGCGGAAATTGGCATGCTCGCGCGCCCAGCTTTCGGCGAGGTCGAGCATGTACAGGTCACTGACGTCGCTGACGCCCCAGTAGAGTTCCATCGGCCGTTGCACGCCGCGATGGAAGGCATCCTCGACGATGCTCTTGATCGGCGCGAAACCGGTGGCCCCGGCGACCATGAGCATGGGCCGCGTGCCGGCATGCAGGGTGAAGCGGCCAAGCGGGCCTTCGAAATCGATGCTGTCGCCGACCTTCATCTGCTCGAATACGTGGGTGGTGAAACGGCCACCGGGAATCAGCCGCACGTGCAGTTCGATGAGGGCGTTGTCGTGCGGCGGATTGGCAAAGGAAAAGGCCCGGCGTTCGCCGTTGTCGAGGAGGATGTTGATGTACTGGCCGGCGACGAAGGTGATGCGCTGGCTGCCCGGAAGCGAAACCATTACGCGCATCACGGTATCGCTGAGGCGTTCCATCTGCTCGACCCGGCCCTGGAAACGCTTGATCGTCGAAGCCGCGCCCGAACGCAGGCTGTCGACCGGCACCTCGAACTCGATGTCCTCCAGCGGCACCGCGCAGCACATCAATGCCTTGCCCTCGGCGCGCATTTGAGCGGTCAAGGTGCTGGGCTGGTAGGCACCGTGATCGACGCGGCCATTGAGGATGGTGCACATGCACACGCCACAACCCCCGTTTCTGCATTCATAGGGCAGGCTGAGGCCGGCGCGCAGGCCGGCTTCGAGCAGGGTTTCGCCCTGTCGCGCGCTGGCATGCTCGGGTCCGGGATGGATCGACATCTGGTAGATGCTCTGCGCACCCGCAGTGCGCGGTCGCCGGCGCAGCCACGGCACCACCACGAGCACGCCGGTGCCGATCACGACCAGCGCCCAGACTGCGCCCAGCGACCAGTGATGGATCAGCGGATAGACCGGCAGCAGGAACCAGTCAAGGCCGACCGAGACCACTTCGTAGGCAAGGTCGGCAGCGCCGCCCTGGCTGTGCACCGGCACCAGCAGGGACATAAGCAAAAGGGTCAGCAGCAGGCCGATGGTGATCGGGCGCGGTGGTTGCGTGCTTGCCTTGGGTACGCGCTGGATATGCACCCACATCATCAGCAGGCACAGCAGGGGTGCGCCAATGTGGATGAAGGCAAGCAGCGAGAACAGGCGATCGTTGACGCTTGTCGGATCCATGAAATTGCGGATCAGGGTGCCGCCGAACCCGGGCAGCCAGTCCAGCCATTCGAAACTGGAAACGACGACATACTGTGCCAATTTATCCCATGGCAACATGTATCCATTGATGCCGGAGATGTAGACCAGCCAGATCAGGGCGATGCCGGTCAACCAGGAAAACGTGCGGAAGCCGTGGATGCGGTCAAAGGCGAAGTGACGCAGCATGTGCAGCAGCATGAGCAGGACCATGGCATCCGAGGCATAGCGATGCGCGCTGCGCAGGATGCCGCCGAAATACCATTGGCCATGGGTCAGCGCCTGCACCGATGCATAGGCACCCTCGACGCTGGTGTCGAAAAAGGCATAGAGGATGAGGCCGCTGCCGGCGACGATCCAGAACAGGAAAAAGACGATCGAGCCAAGGTGGTAGAACGGATTCAGGCGATCGCCAAACGCCTTGTTGAACAGGCCTTCGACGAGCATGAACAGGCGGCGCAGGCCATTTTGCAGATGAACGATCATGAAAGGCTCCTCGCCGCTTTTCCGGCATTGCCGCGCAATGAATTCCAGACCACCACCACGAACATCAAGCCGCCGATGATCGCGATGAGTCCGCCAAGGCCCATCAGGCCCATGCCGGCAATCTCCGCCTTGCTGTGCAGTACCTGCTCGGCACCGGCAACCTTGCGCTGCACGCCGTAGCCGCCAGACCAGACCAGACCGATGATGTGCATCAACTGGCCGCCGCCGTAGAGCACCGGCTGCCAGTGCGCCAGGCGGCCTTGCGGGGTCTGGTAGCCCAGTTTCGGCAACAGCAGGTAGACCAGCCCCATCAGCGCCAGGGTCACGCCGACAATGCAGCCGTGGTAGTGCGCCGGGATCTTCACGTTGCTGCCGCTGATGAACATGCCGATCACGCCGCCGGCAGCAAACAGCAGCATCGAGGCAACCAGTGCCGCGCGCAGGGCGTCATGCCCGGCTTCACGCGAGCGTGGCGAGCGCAGCAGGCCGACGACCACGGCGAGACCGATCGGCACGATGGCAACCCCGCCGCCGAGGCGCATGGCCCAGGTGTGCAAGTCGCGGTGCTCGACAGTGGCAACGTCATGCGCGAGGTAGGCGTAGGGGGTCATGAAGACGCTGACCAGGGCCAGGGCGAGCAACAACAGGGCAATGCGTGGACTCAACGGCAGGCGCGCGCCAACCGCACTGGCCAGCCACAGCCAGGCCACCAGCATGAGCAGGGTCCAGGTGAATTGCAGGGCATGGCCACCGCCCCAGAATGCAATCTCGTAATAGGCCTTGCCTTCGAGGCTGGCCGGGGTCAGCCACAGCGAGGCGGCAAAGGCGATCAGGGCGATTGCGGTGGCAACGACGCTGGCATTCAGGCCAAAGCGCAAGGCACCGCTGCCATCCAGCTCAAGGCCCAGCGCAGGCGCGGCGATCAGGCTGCGCAAGACCAGCAGGGCGGCCGCCACGCCAAGGATGCCGAGGCCCGCCAGGAACACGCTGCCATCGAGCACCGGAATGTAATTGGCCATGATCGGCTCGCCGCCACCGACAAACGGTGCGATGCCGATCAGCAGCGTGCCCGCATAGGCAAGCAGCATCGCCAGCCAGGCCAGCGGGGTGGCACGCGGTCGACAGCTCAGGCTCCACAACATGCCGGACAAGGCGAGGAACCAGACCAGCACCGACAGGTCGACATGCACGACGAGGGCGACGCGGAAGAAATCGGCGACCGGCAACCAGGCGTTGACGCCGGGCGTGCGCGAGGCGACCAGCAGGATCGAATAAAACCCGGAGACGACGAGGGCGAGCAGGCCCAACCAGAGCCAGCCGCGCACGAGGCTGCGATCGGACTGGCGGACCAGGGACAAGGTGTAGCGCGAAGTCGGCACGATGGCAGCGCCTGCGTGCGATGGCTCCCGGGTTGCCGCGGCCTCGCCACTCACAACAGGATGATCCGGCGCGTGGCGGCATCGAAATCGACGACGAGGATTTCCGCCGGGGCAAGGTCGATTTCCTCGCTGCGCGTGTAATCAAAACCCTCGCTGCGCGCGTTGTCCTTCATGCGCACTTCGATGTGGTGCTTGCCCGCGGGTACTTCGAGGCGCCGATAGACAACCGCGGCGCCGTCGCCGGACAGCCCCGATGGTTTGGCCACCTGGCGATGGGCAAGCTGGCCATCCACATCGACCTCGACGGTCAATGGCGAGCGTTCACGCGGGCAGCTTTTCGGCGCCCGCATGTTGGGCGGCAGCTTGGCCAGCTCCTGCGGCGTCAGTTCCACGCAGTCGCCAAGCAACTGGCCCTGGTGGCTGATGCTGATCTTGATCAAGGCCCGATCCGCGGCGAGGTTCTGATAGGCCGGCCAGCGCGAGAAAACGACGATGACGGTGGCCAGTGCCGCATAGAGGATGCCTTGTCCAAGCCAGACAGCAAACTTTTTCATGGGTTGATTCCTGTAGCCGCGTTGCCGCGCAGTTCCTTGATTGCCTGGTCCAGCCTGCCGCGATCGCGATCGCCGGCAAACACGACGCGATAGTCCCTGCTTGAGACGTTGCGGCGCAGGTGCGGCTCACGTTCGCCACGCAGACGCTGCGCTGTCCAGGTGTTGCCGAGCCGGAATTCGCAGGCACCTTCGGCACACCCGCTGATTATCACACCGACGGCACCGGCCCGCAGCGCGTATTCGACGAACGAAGGCGGCAACATGCCGGTGCACAGGAGGTTGTAGCCGGTAACATCCGCTTCGCCGAGAGCCTCGACATCGAGTCCGTGTGCGCAGCCAAAGGCGATGATCTGCGGCACGCGCGCGCTGGCCAGCGCATCGAGCAGCGTCCGCCGCAGCGTGTCGACGGAAAGCTGTGGCATGTCGATGCCGTTGACCAGCTCGACGACGCTGCGAAACGGCGTCGCCGATGGACAGGCACCGGCGCAGATGCCGCAGCTGGCGCAACGCTCGGCGGCGACCACGGCGATCTGTTGCCCGGGTTTGCCATGTGGATGCGGTTCCAGGGTGATTGCCGAGTAAGGGCAATCCTCCACGCAGCGCCTGCAGCCGTTGCAGTTGTCGGCGTCGACGACGGCGACCGCCGCCGTGGCCCTGGCGGAGAAGAGCGGCGCGGCGACCAGCAACGCAAGCACGAGCGCGATCAGGATCCAGGTCGATCGCGCGGAAAGCACATCCGCCAGCACCAGCAGGTGCAGCAGGATCCAGTCCAGCGGCAGTGCTGTCGCCACCAGTCCGAGTTCTGCCGGTGCCGTGCTGATGACCGGCACCGCCACGGCGATGATGCCGAGACTGGCGAGCACGCCGATCGACACCGATCCCGGCGGCAGGATGTTGGGCCGGGTGATGCGCTGCAGATGGAACCAGAGGCCGAACAGCAGGAGCAGGGGCACGCCGAGATGCACGAACACCAGCAGCGAGAACAGGCGATCGCTGACGGCCTCGGCACTGAGAAAATTGCGGCTCAGCGAAGTGGCCAGCAGCGGCAGGGCATCGAGCAGTTCGGCGCTGGCCACGGCGGCATATTGGCCAAGCCTGTCCCAGTTCAACCAGAACCCGCCAATGCCACTCACGTAGAGGAAGGCGAGCAGCGGGATGCCGGTCAGCCAGGTGACCCGGCGGAACCGCGAGTGATGGCCCATGACCCACTCGCGCACGAGGTGCAGCACGGTGGCGATCATGAAACCGTCGGCGGCATAGCGGTGCATGCTGCGCAGCCAGCCGCCGAGCCATGGCTGCTGGCGCGTCAGCGCATCCACCGATTTCCAGGCACCGGCGACCGAGGTATCGAACACGGCGTAGAGGTAGATGCCGCTGAGCAGCAGGATCGCGAACATCAGGCAGGCGATCGCGCCGAGATTGCGCAGGGGATTGCTGCCACCCGGAAATATCAGATCGAGAGTATCTTCAAATCGCTTCCAGCTGTTTCGGATTGCCTGCGCGTTCATGTGTTGCGCAGGCGTTTCCTGGCTCGATGCCGCCGCCATTCCTGCACGCCCATGACCGACATGATGACAAGGAAGGTGAGGAAACCGATGATCTCGATATACAGTGAGTAATCGACCCGGTAGCGACCGGTTTCCGGATCGTAGACCGAGCACAGGATGCGCACCTTGCTGAGCATGTCGGTCAGCGAACTGCTGCCACTGACCAGGCTGCCCCCCAGCAGTTTCTTCAGCGGTTCGCCCAGCGAATCGGGGCCGAAGGCATCACCGAACACCTGCTGCACGATGCGCCCGGAAGCATCCAGCACGCTCACCTGCAAGGTGTGGTCATAGCCGATCGGCGTGGCCATGAAGCTGAAGCCGAAGCTGCGCGAAATCGCTGCGACATCGGTCTTGTCCGGACTGAGGAAGGTCCAGTTGGCATCCCGGATCGACTGCTTGGCGGCAAACTCGCGCAATGCCATCGGCGAATCGGTGGGCTGGTCGAAACCGATGCTGACGACATTGAACTGATCGTCACCAAAGCGCCCGCGCATGGCGTCGACCGCCTTGCGCAGCGCCCGCGAACTGGTCGGGCAAATGCGGTAGCAACCGGTATAGATGAAGTTGACCAGCAAGGGCTTGCCGCGGAATGTCGACAGCGCAACCGCGTTGCCATTCTGGTCGCGCATGGTGAAATCGCCGGGATGCTGGCCGACCACGGCCAGGCTGTCGCGCAAGGCGGCCTCCTGGTCGAGTCCTGGCAAGGGGATCTTTGCCGGCGCTTCGACGGCCGGCGGCGCGATGCGGTTGCTGTTGTCGCCAATGGGTTGCGCGCACAGGCTGCCGTAGCCAAGCGCGAACGCGGCGGCGCAAAGAATCCGCGACAATTTCAAGCGACAGTCGTGCATGACCAGCAGTCAGAGCATCGCGTCCACACAGGCAGCGACGAGTACGGCATTGAGTTGGACCAGCGAGGCGAGAAAACTGGCGATCGCGGTCTTGCGGTTTTGCACCTGCTTCAGGTGCCAGGACTTGAGGATGAACCAGGCACCGCCAGCCGCGGCACCGACCAGGTACACCGGGCCCGCGCCAAATGCAGCCGGCAGCAGCGAAGCGACAACCAGGGCAACGGTGCTGGCAAAGACGATGGAAGCGGCGCGTTGCGGGCCGAACACCACCGGCAGCATCGGGATGCCGGCGGCGGCATAGTCCTCGCTGTTGGCGATGGCCAGGCTCCAGAAATGCGGCGGCGTCCACAGGAACAGGACGAGGGCGAACAGCCAGGGCAGCGGACCCAGTTGCGGATCGGCGGCAGCAGCACCGGCGAGCACGGCAAAACTGCCGGCCAGGCCCCCGATGATGATGTTCGTCCAGCTGCGACGTTTCAGCCAGACCGTATAGATGACGGCATAGAAAAATGCGCCGAGGAACACGAAGATCGCCGATTGCGGATTGACCACCTGCCAGGCGGCGGCCACGGCGGCCAGCAGCATGCCGGCAAACAGCAGCAGCCAGGCGGGATGGTGGGGCAGGGTGCCGCTGGCGAAGGGACGCGTGCGCGTGCGCGCCATCAGGCGATCGCTGCGGTATTCGTGATAATGATTGAAGGCACCGGCAGCGGCCGAGGCGACCAGGGTGGCCAGCGCCATCACCAGCACCTGCAAGACGCTGGCATGTCCCGGCGTGGCCACATAACCGACCACGGCCGTGATCATGATGAGGAAGCCGATGCGCAGCTTGAACAGACTCAGGACTTCCCGCGCCATGCCAACGGCGGAACGCTCTGTCGTAACGCAGACAGTATTCATGGCAGATAAGCTCCCGTGGCAAGCCGCTGGATCGGATTGCCGCTCCGGATCCCGTGATTCGGAGCGGCACGGCTGATTCAAATCAGCTCAACCCCCACAAGGTCGACAGATACTTCCAGTTGATGAAGTAATAAAGGACGAACGCGGCGAGGAACACCATGGCCAGCACAAACGTGCCCGGCGCGGCGAAGCCGAGCGAGCCGTAAGTCTGCACGGCGGCCGATGGCGCGCCGACCGGGATCGGCGTCGGTTCCGAGCTGATCTTGGTCTGCGCGATACGCTTGCCCCAGAGCAGCGAGCCGACAGTCAGGTAGATGTAGATCGCGCCACCGGCGATGGCGGCGATGCCGGCGATGCCGACCAGGCCCATCATCAGGTAGGCCGCACCCGGCCATTCATAGGCCAGGGCCGCACCGCTGAAGGCCATGTCCCAATGCCGGCGCGAGACGCCGAGGGTGCCCGCACCCATCATCACCAGGCAGAAGAAGTACATCGACAGACCGAACAGGTACGGCTGCCACTTGGCCAGGCCGGGATTGATGATGTCGCGCTTGAACAATACCGGGATCAGGAAGTAGGTCAGGGCCATGAACGACAACGTCGTGCCGACGACCACGGTCGCATGGAAATGGCCCGGCACGTAGATCGTGTTGTGGATGATCATGTTCAACTGCTCGGTGCCCATCATCACGCCGGAAATGCCACCGAGGAAGCCGAAGCCGATAATCGAGATGAACACGCCGGAAAACGACGGATTTCCCCAGGGTGCCTTGCGCAGCCATTCGAACAGGCCCTTGTTGTAGCCCTTGGCGCGCTGTGCCACTTCCATCGCGCCGGGAATGGTCAGGCCATGGATCATCGAGGCCAGCACGGCGAAGTACATGAAGTAGCTGGTGTTGAGCACCTTCCACTCCGTGCTCATGCCGGGATCGGAGAGGATGTGGTGCGCGCTGGCCAGTTGCAGGAACACGATATAGAGCAGGAAGGCTCCGCGGCTGACCCGCTCGGACATCGGCTTGGCGCCAAACACCACGGCGGCGACGAAATACCAGATCGAGATGTGCGCGGCGACGTTGATCTGCTGCGAGGAGTGTCCGAACGCCCACCAGATGACGCGATAGATCAGCGGATCGACATGTTCGATCCAGTTCATCGACAGCATCCAGGTCGGGATCAGGATGATCGCGCCCGAGGCGATGGTGAACACGGCGATGATCGCGGCGGTGATGGCACCGAAGGTGACCAGTGGCACCGAACCCTGATAGGTCTTTTCGCGCTTGGCCACGACCAGGGTGCCGAAGAAGACAAAGCAGCCGATCAAGGCACCGACGGCAAACAGGATCAGTCCGAGGTAGAACGACGGCGCGGCCATCATCGGTACGTAGGAGGTCATCATCACGCTGGAACCGCCCTGGTAGACGGCGACGTTGTTCATGACCGAGCCGATCACCATCAGCGCGAACGCGGCCCAGGCCACTTTTGGCGTGGCGATGCGACAGCGCAACAGGGTCGATGAGCAGAAATAAAGGATGGCAATCTCGAAGAAGATGATCCAGAACACCAGCATGTCGAGGCCGTGCGCGGTCAGCACCTGGTAAAACGTGCTGGCTTCGAGCCAGTGGATGGTCGGCCAGCGTGTCAGCACGACACCGATGGCGAGGATGCCGCCGATGAGCAGGAAAATCACGCCCGCAACGGCGTTTGCCAGGACCAGCTTTTCCGCCTGGGACTCGAACTGCAGTCCCGAACGTGGGCAGGTCCGGTATGTGGTTTTATGGGACATTGCCGGTCTCCCCCTTGATGTAGATGCGGCCGACCATGGTGTGGTGGCCGATACCGCAAAATTCGTTGCAGACCACCGAGTAGGTTCCGGTCTGGTTCGGCGTGACGGTCACCACATGTTCGTAGCCGGGCACGATCTGGATGTTGATGTTGGCCGGTTGCAGCGAGAAACCGTGGTTGTAGTCCATCGAACTCAGGTGCAGGCGGTAGGTCTGGCCATTCTGCAGTTCGAGGATGGGCCAGAAATTCCACAGCCTCGCGATCATGTACACGTCGCTGCCGGGCGGTGGTGCCACCACCGGCGTTTCCAGGTCGGTCTCGGTGCGCACGGTGTACTTGTCGACCATGGCCTGGGTCTTCGACGCGAACAGTTCCGTGGTGGTCTTGTAGGTTTCGGTGGAGAGGTTCTGCTTACCGTAGATGTGCCAGTAGATCATCATGAAGAACATGATCATGCACCAGACAAAGGCGATCGCGATCCAGGTGCCCTCCACGCGATCCAATGGGTGTTTCCACCAGAGCCGCTCGGTGGGAGGTAAAATTGCGCTCATGATTTTTCCCCGATTGACGCGAATGTGCGCTTATTTGGCGACCGGAATGGTCAGGATATCGATGACGCCCCAAAGGATGTAGACAACCATCGGCACCAATACCCCGATGAACAGGAGCAGGAACGGGTTATCGAGCAGCTGCTGCATCTTCGGGATTTTTTCGTCTTGCGTGTCTGTGCTTTCCATCGACTTCTCCGCCTCGTTGTCTGGCCAGTTGCCGGGCTGGCCGGCCTCGTATCTTTACGGTCCATTCAATCCTGAACCATGACCTGGATCAAGTCGAGGAGACAAATGGCCTGACCGGGGATGACAGAAGCTGCGAGGTCGGAGATCCTGCGCGGTCTCGAACGTTGAAGGTGGAGCAGGAAATGGCGGTGATGGCGCAAAGTCAGGATTCCTTGGTCGATGCCCGTGTGCGACCGCGTGCGGTCGGCTGGTGGCTGATGAGTTGTTGCGTTGTCCTGCTGGCGCTGGTGATGGTCGGTGGCGCGACGCGTCTGACCGAATCGGGCCTTTCGATTGTCGACTGGAAGCCGGTGACCGGCGTCTTGCCGCCGATTGGCGATGCGGCGTGGCAGGCCGAGTTCAGTCGTTATCAGGAGAGTCCGCAATACACCGCCGTCAACCAGGGCATGGCCCTGTCCGAATTCAAGGTCATCTTCTGGTTCGAGTTTTTCCATCGCCTGCTGGCGCGCTTGCTCGGCCTGTGGTTTGCCTTGCCACTGCTGTGGTTCTGGCTGCGTGGTGCCATTCCGCAACGCCTGCGCTGGCCGCTGCTCGGCATCCTCGCCCTGGGTGGCGCGCAAGGCTACATGGGCTGGTTCATGGTCAAGAGCGGCCTGGTTGACGTGCCGCGCGTCAGTCCCTACCGATTGGCGGCGCACTTGAGCCTGGCCCTGATCGTTTATGCCTTGATGTTCCGGGTTGCCCTGGGCTTGCTGTCGAGGCGGGTGAAGGTCGGGGCCAGCGAGCTGGCACGACGTTGGCCGGGGCGGAGCCTGCTGACCCTGGTTGCCGTGACCATTGTGTTCGGTGCCTTTGTCGCCGGCCTGCGCGCCGGCCTGATGTACAACACCTTTCCACTCATGGGAGGCCACCTGGTGCCGCCCGGCTTGTTTGCCCTGGAGCCGGCCTGGCGCAACCTGCTGGAGAATCCGGTGACGGTGCAGTTCGTGCACCGCATCCTCGGCCTGACCACCTTGACGGTCACCTTGTGGGCCTGGTGGCGCATGCGTGCGCAAGGGCAGGATCGCGACCAGCGGCGTTCGCGCCACGCCATCGCCCTGATGGCGATGATCCAGGTCACGCTGGGCATCTGCACCCTGCTGTGGGTGGTGCCGGTCTGGCTGGGCACGCTGCACCAGGGCGGTGCCGTGCTTTTGCTCAGTGCCGTGCTGGCGGCGGGATATTGCTGGAAAACCCGGCCGCTCGATTCACCCTGATCAACACGCGCTCGTGCGCCCGCGTCGAGGCAGGCGCCGGCAATGCGGGCACTCAGCGGGCGAGGTAAGCCTTCAACGCATCGAATTGGCGGAGCAGGACGCGAGGCTGGTGCGAACCGGCCAGAGCGGCCACGCCGCGGCCCTCGGCATCGACAACAATGACCGAAGTCGTGTGTTCCATGCTGCGCACGCCATTCGGTTCGATGTGTTCGCCATAGATGATGCCGAGCGATGTGGCCAGCCGCGCCAGTTGCCCGGCATCGCCTGACAGGCCGATCAACTCCTTGTCGAAGAAGTCCAGGTAGGGGCCGATGCGCTCCGGCGTGTCGTTGCCCGGGTCTACGCTGACGAAGATCATTTGTGGAATATCGGCGGCGGCGCCGGATTCGGCCATCAGCGTGCGCAGCCGGCCAAGCGACTGCAGCGTGGTCGGGCAGACGTCCGGGCATTGCAGGTAGCCGAAATACAGCAGGCTCCAGTGGCCGCGCAGGCGTGACTTGTCGAAAGCCGCGCCATGCTGATCGAGCAGGGTGAAATCGGCGACATCACGCGGGCCGGGCCAGAGCATGGCCTGGATCTCGGCCGGTGCCGAAGCCCAGTCCGACGTGGCCGGGCGCTTGAGCACCAGCAGGGCGAGGATGCCGGCAAGCAGCACCAGTGATGCAACGAGAAGGATTTGCCGAGCAGGTTTTTTCATGATCGAACGCAATGGGTCATGGCGGATGCGGGCAATCCCGCGGTGCAGCGCCCACATCATGGCGACAAGCGGTCAGCCCGCAATATCGCATGTGGATTCGGCGCAGCGGGTTTGCTGATCGACTCTAGGCGAGGCGGCCCCGGGGGAACTTGATCCGGATCACGTGGCCGGCGGATTTGACAGCGGTCGGGGTTGCCCGGCACCGTGCGTGCGACCGCCTCTCCACCTGCACCCGACGACTATCCCGCGATGGATCTGCCAAACCTGCTGCCGCATGTCAATGCAACCCTCAATGCCACGGCGATGATCCTGCTGCTGTATGCGCGGGTGATGATCGCGCACAAGCGCATCGAGCGGCACAAGCGCGCGATGCTTGCCGCGCTTGTCGTCTCCGGGCTGTTTCTGGTCACTTACATCACCTACCACTACGTCGCGCCGATCTTCGTATTCCGGGGCCACGGCTGGATCCGCCCGGTGTATTACTTCCTGCTGATCAGCCACGTCGTGCTCGCCGCGCTGGCGATCCCGCTGATCCTGGTCACGGCCTGGCTTGGCCTGCACCGGCGCGACGCCCGCCACCGCGCCATTGCGCGCTGGACCTGGCCGCTCTGGATGTATGTCTCGGTGACCGGCGTCGTCGTCTACCTGCTGCTCTATCAGATCTATCGCTAGCTCGGCAATCCCGCAACCGGGGTCTTTCCAGTCATTCGCCGGGATAGAGCGCCTCGGCGTCCTTGCGCAGTCGTGCGGCGAGCTCTGCATATTCGCGGTTGGCGAAGTACTCCCAGACATCCGCCCATTTTGAAAAACTCACCTTTTCCGCTGCGTGATAGTCGCTGACATCGATCTCGCTCGCGGATTTCTCCCTGGCGGTTGCGCGCAGCTTTCCGGCCCAGACCATGACCCCGTGCGGCGGCTTGTTGATCAAGGTCATCGAATAAAAGCTGCCATCTTCGAGCGCTTGCGCGTCGCGGGCATGCAAGGTTCCTTTTCTGAGCATCGGAACAACTCCAGGGGAGCAATACTTATACTCCAGATTTGCCCATCCCGTTGCGGCATCGCTTGCACAATCGCCGCTGGTCAGTGCCTGCTGGCCGTTGCCGCGATGGTTCGAGGATTCATGTACGGCCGCGTACAGTGCGCCGGTGACCCTGGCCGGACAGTAGCCATGCTCAACGCAGTGCAATGGCCAGCCATGCTGGCCACCCTGGTCGCCGGATGGCTGGTTTCTTCCAGGCAACGTCAGCGCCGAAACCTCGGCTTTCTGCTTTTTCTGGTCAGCAATGTGCTGTGGGTGACCTGGGCCATCCCGGTGCACGCGCATGCCCTTGTTGTCCTGCAATTCGGGCTGGCCGTTTCCAATATCCGTGGCGTGATCAAGAACCGTAAAGCGGTGTCATCGAGCGCCTGAGGCCGGTGCCAGGCGAGCAATCGTCAGGCCGAAGACGATTGCAGGAAGCGCAGCGTTGCGCGTTCCAGCTTGCGCGGAAAGCGCAGGTCGCCGGCTGCAAAATGCTGATGCAATTCGCCGGCCTTCCAGGCTGCGATTACGCGTGGATGGATATAGGAATTCCGACAAACGGCCGGCGTGTTGCGCAACGTGTTGGCGACATGGCCAATGGCTTCATTCACGCACGTGGCGAGGGTTCGCGGGTCGGGCGGGTCCGGAAACGGCATTTCGGCCAACACCGCAATCGCCTTGACGGTGGCACCCCAGGTGCGGAAGTCCTTGGCCGTGAAAGCACCGCCCATGGCGGCAAACAGATAATCGTTGACCATGCCCGAATCGATCGGCCTCGACTCATTTTCATCGTCGATGTACTGGAACAACGTCTGCCCCGGCAATTGCTGGCATCGACGCAGCAGTCGAACGAGCCGGGAATCATCAATTGCGACCGCGTGCCTGAGGCCACCCTTGCCGCGAAAGCGGAACTGGGCGCGACCGCGCAAGAAAGCAACATGTCGGGCCAGCAGCGTGGTCAGGCCGAACGACTTGTTTTCATCCCGATAGCGCACATTGCCGACGCGGATCAGGGTTTCCGCGAGCAGGCTGACGACAATGGCCAGGACTTTCCCGCGCGGCAATCCGGCAAGCCCGAGGTCACGTGCGAGCGCGCGCCGCAGGCGCGGCAGGCGTTGGCCGAAATCGATCACGCGCGAGAACTTGCCGAGATCGCGTACGGCCCTCCAGCGCGGGTGGTAGCGGTATTGCTTGCGCCCGCGCCGATCGCGCCCGGTTGCCTGCAGGTGGCCACGGGGATTGGAACAGATCCAGACATCGGCATAGGCCGGAGGAATGGCCCGCTTGCGAATGCGCTGGATGACCAGGCGATCGGCGATCCTGTTGCCTTCGGCGTCCACGTAGGAAAAGCCCTTGCCTGCGCGACGCCGGCGAATGCCGGGATCGTCGTCGCTGACATGCACGAGGCCGACGAGACGGGCGTCCTCGGCGTTGCTGTCGATGGCCGGTACCGGACGCGTGCCGCGGGTCATGTCCGGCGCAACCGCTCGAACGCGAACAGCGTCGCACAAGGATGCACTGATCCCAGCAGGTGATCGCGGATGATTTCCGCACCGATTGCGCTGTAGGTAATGCCGTTGCCGCCGTAGGCCATGGCGAAATGAACGCGTGGTCCATATTGATCATGCGCACCGAAAAACGGCAGTCCATCTGCGGTTTCCGCGAACGTGCCGGCCCAGGTGAAGGCAACCGGCAACTTGATGCCGGCGAAGCGGCGTTGGAACCGGGCGCAGATTGCCTGCGCCTTCTTCGACAAGCGTGCATCGCGGCGCAATGGAATATCCAGGGCGTCGTCTTCACCGCCGACGATCAACCGACCTTCGCGCGTGCTGCGCGCGTACAGGTACGGGCGCGCGGATTCCCAGACCAGGCAATCCTGCAGTGCCCCGATCGTTTCCGGGATCGGATCGGTAACCAGGGCGTAGCTGCTGCGATTGCGGGCCACGCGCTGATCGAGAAACGACTGTGATTCGTAACCCGCTGCAATGACCAGATGCTTGCAGCGGATCACGTGGCCGGCGGCAGTGCGCGCGTTCACCCCGCGTGCCGTCGGCGTGATCTCGACAACTTGCGTGCGCTCGAAAATCTCCGCGCCGTCGCGTTGCGCCCGGTCGAGCAGGCAGCGCGCAAATTGCACCGGATCCACTTCAGCCGCCGTGGCGGAAAGCAGGCCGACCCCGGCATCGAGGCCAAAGCGTTCCTGCAATGCATCGGCATCGAGGCATTCCAGTTTGAAGCCGTGTCGCTGGCGCAAGGCCGCTTCGCGGCGCAGGCGGCGTTCGTGATACCAGTGACTTGAAAAATACAGGCTGTGCATCGAGCGCACGTCGACCTTGCGCAAGCTGCGCGCTAGACGAGTCAACGCGATCACGGCCTTTTCGCAACTGCGGTAGGCGAGCACGCCATCTTCGATGCCGAAGCGTTGTGCCAGCGCCTGCAGCTCGACATCGATCTCGTATTGCAGCAGGGCGGTGCTTGCCGAGGTACTGCCCCAGCCGACCTGGCGTTTTTCGAGCAGGCAGACTTTCATGCCAGCCTCGCCGAGGCTGCGTGCGATCAGGGCTGCGCTGATTCCGGCACCAACCACCAGCACATCGCATCGATGGTTCGCCGCCAACGGCGCAAGGAATGCAGATTGTGCATTCTTCAGCATCCAGTATGGAGAGCCGCTTTTGAGATCCATCTTGGCCTCCTCAACCGTGAGCGCGCCGCTATCGTTGTTGGCTGACGATGAATGCAGGCGGAAGCGCAACCCTGCGCATGCGCGAATGTTGTCTTCCGGAATGCCTGCGCCCTGTGCCCAGTGCACGTGCGCGTACTCAAAGTGGGACGAGCCGGGCTTCGCTCGCCCATGGTTCAGGAGCGCCGCACTAGCATCGAGCATCCTCACTTCCGGTAGCAGGCCATGAACTCCAGCGACCTTTCATTTGCCGAAGCGACAGCGGATTTTTCCCGCCCAGGTGTCGCCAACCCGACCCCGCAACTGGGTGATGTGATCGACTCGATCGAAGATGCCAAGGCCACATTCGGACGGATAGTCCGCAACGAGACGGAAATACTGCTGGCGGATGTACGCGGCATGATCCGGGCCAAGCCGCTCGGCGCCGTGGCCATGGTCGGAGCGGTTGCCTACGTCTTGGGTTGCATGCGGCGATAGGTGTTCGAGTGGAGGCGAATGCCACTGCAGCCGCGTCGCAAGCGAACCGCACCGAGCCGGTTTCGCCAGCCCCGCGCCGACGCCGGCTCTGGGCCAGCGTGCTCGATTTCATCGATCGCGACCCGCTGACGCTGGCCGCCTCGACCGCCTTTTACGCGGCGCTTTCCTTCGCTCCGATCATTGTGCTTGCCTTGTGGGCCGCTTCGCGCCTGTCGCCGGGCGCCGAACAGCAACTCATCGATCAACTGGGCGTCCTCCTCGGTGGCCAGGTTCGCGAGAGCGCGCTCGCGGTGATGAAGAATGCAGATGCCAGTCCATTTCAGGCGAGCTTCTCCGGCATTGCCAGCCTGGTAGTGCTGGCCATATCCGCCTCGACCGCCTTCGCCCAGTTGCAGGCGTCGATCAATGCGGTGTGGGGAACCAGCGGCGTTTCCAGCAATGCCATCTGGGCCTGGATCCGGCGGCGCATCCTGTCCTTCGGCATGCTTGCGGTCATCGGCTTCCTGCTCATGACCACCCTGGTCGCCAGCAGCGCGATGGGTTTGATCCTGAGCCGCGAAAGCGCGGTCTGGCTGGTCATCAACGAACTGCTTACCATTGCCGTTTTCGCGCTCGGCTTCAGTCTGCTGTTCCGCTACGTTCCGGACGCGCGAATCGGCTTTCGATTCACCCTGCTCGGCGGATTGCTGACGGCCGTGTTGTTCGAGATCGGCAAATGGGCGCTGGGCAAGTATCTTGCTTCGACGACGAGTGCCGATGCCTACGGAGCGGCGAGTTCGCTGATCCTGTTGTTGATCTGGGTCTACTACAGTTCGTTGATCGTGCTGGTGGGTGCGGCGTTGACGCGGCATCTCGCCGATCCGCTCGATGTGGCTGAGCCGCATGCCCACTCCGCTGAAGACGATCCGCAAGCTTCCGCCGCAAATCCCGCCAGGCAGCGCTGAGCGGTCAGAATCGCGGCAGTTTCTGGATCACCTCGTCCATTGCTGCCCAGGGATCCTTCCTGCGCTTTTTGATCCATTCGATGGCGTTTCCCGCGTGGATTGCATCCCCGGATTGGATCCGTTTCAGGTCAGTCCAGGCCAGCGGCATGGCCACCCCGACCGACTCGCGGGCGCGCAACGAATATGAGGCGACGCTGGTGGCACCGCGCCCGTTGCGCAGCCAGTCGATGAAGATCTTGCCTTTGCGGTTTTTTTCGCCGGCCACACTGACGAACTCGTTCGGCTCCAGGGCAGCCAGCGCCACCGCCACGGATTGCGTGAAATCGCGCACTTCATCCCAGCTTGCGTCCGGCTGGATTGGAACCACGACATGCAATCCCTTGCCGCCGCTGGTGCGGACAAAGGATTGCAGATGGATCGAGGCGAGCTGTTCGCACAGAATCCGGGCGGCGACCGTGACCCTATCCCAGGTCACCGATGAGTGGGGATCGAGGTCGAAGACGATGCGGTCGGCGTGTTCAGGATCGTCCGAACGCGCACCCCAGGGATGAAATTCGAGCGCGTTCAACTGCACCAGTTCGAGCAGGCCCTGACGGTCATCGATGCACAGATAACGATCCTCGCCATCCTTCTCCCTGATCGTCACGCCATGCACATGATCGCCCACACCCTTGGCCACATGCTTCTGGAAAAAGCAGGCCTTGCCGATACCGCCCGGACAGCGCACGACCGACAAGGGCCGCCCGGCGATGCCCGGAAGGATCCATTCCGCCACCGCACGGTAATAATCGGCGACATCCTGTTTGCTCAGTTTCAAGCCGGGGAACACGATCCGCTGCGGATGCGTGATTGTCACGCTGTCCTTCGACATGGTGGACTCCGTTGATTTCGCCGGTTTCTTTTTTGTCGGCTGCCGCGCTGCCGACTTTGCCGGTGGATCGGCAACGACGGCTTGCGTGTCGCGATCCTGCGCAGCCGCAGCGGTGGTTGTCGCCAATACATCGGCGGGCTTCTTGTCGGGGCGCAGCGCCTTGAATGCCGACTGGCGCAGCAAACCCTGACCGCCGATACCCTGGTAGAACACTTCGACAACGAGTTGCGGCTTGACCCAGATCGCCAGCGGGCGATCTCTCGCGGCCATCAATCCGGCATCGGCGGATGGTTTGCGCACAATGGATTTGTCCAGCTTGCGGCGCAGATCGAGGAGCTGATCGCTGCCGATGCCGGTGCCGACACGACCCACGTAGCGCAGGCCGTCGGCGGAGGGTTTGGCCAGCAGCAGGGCGCCGATGCCCGAACGGCTGCCTTTGGGCTCGGTGAAACCCGCGACGATGAATTCATCCGACAAGCGGCCTTTTGATTTGACCCATGCCCCGCTGCGCGTGCCGCTGTAGATGCTGTCGATGCGCTTGCTGACCACGCCTTCGAGGCCGCCGACGATCGCCTGCTTGAATGCCGCAGCGCCATGCCCGAGCTGATGATCGGAATAGCGCAGCAGCGCATGCGCATGACGTTCCAGGCGATCGGCCAGCCAGGCCTTGCGCTCGATCAAGGGCACGCTGGCGAAGGATTGCCCCTCGGCATGCACGACATCGAACAACATGTAGTGGACCGGGGCCGCAGACGCATCCGAAAATCGTGCCTGCAACGCATTGAAGTCGTCGCGGCCGTCGTTGACCACGATGATCTCGCCATCCAGTCGCGCATCGTCGAGTTCAAGGTTCGCCAGCGCCTCGACCAGTTCCGGAAGTTTGCCGGTCCACTCGATGCCGTTGCGTGACCAGAGCTGGATGCGCCCGCGCAGGATGCTGGCAAGGATGCGATAACCGTCCCATTTGACTTCATGCAGCCAACTCTCGCCGGAAGGGGGTTTATCCGCCGCCTCGCATAACTCCGGCTCGAAGAATCCATGGTCGAGGCGTTCTTGGGTCGCGCCGCGCAGGGCGGTCATCTTCCTGCGCGTGCCCGGATTGGTGCGGGCACCGGAACCAACCGCGGGCGCGGCACGTTCCCGTTGCGCACGGCCGTTGCCGGAATCGACGAAGTCATCCGCTTCGCTCTTGGAGGCGAATTCGTCGGCGTGCTTGATGAGCAGCCATTGCTGCTTGCTGCCCTGCATGCGTGTGCGCACGAGCACCCAGGAACCACGCAGGATCGCGCCATGCAGGATGAACTTGAGTTCGCCGACCTGGAGGCCCTTGCGTGCATCGCCCAGCGGTTCCCAACGGCCATGATCGAAAACCTGGACGTGTCCGGCGCCGTAATTGCCTTTGGGAATATCCCCTTCAAAGCGGGCGTAGGAGATCGGGTGATCCTCCACTTCGACCGCCAGACGTTTGACTGCGGGATCAAAGCTCGGACCCTTCGGCACCGCCCAGCTCTTGAGTGCGCCATCGAGTTCGAGGCGAAAGTCATAGTGGCGATGCGAGGCGTGATGCAGCTGCACGACAAAAATTCCGCCACCGCGTCGACCGCCGCGGGCGGGTTCCGAAGTGGACGAGAAATTCCGCTTCTTGCGATAGCTATCCAGTGACATCCGCAACCACTCCCCGAGCGTGACAGACGATCCCGAAGTGATAGCAGCGCGCGCATGAATCAGAAGGAAATCACCGGATTGTGCGGACAGGCTCGCTGCGCAAACGCGGGTTAGGATGAAGGCCGGTTTCCGTGGAGATCTGTCATGGCTCGACCCATCTGGAATGGCGTGCTTTCGTTCGGCCTGCTGAATGTGCCGATTTCGGTCATGAGCGGCGAGCGCAAGATGGATCTGCACTTTCGCATGCTGGACGGTCGCGACAAGAACCCGGTCCGCTACGAAAGGGTCAATTCCGAAACCGGCGAAGAGGTGCCGTGGAAAAGCATCGTCAAGGCCTTTGAATATGCAAAAGGCAACTATGTGGTGCTCGAACCCGAGGACATCGAATCGGCCGCACCGGAAAGCCATGAGTCGATCGATATCGAGGCCTTTGTCGACGCCACGGAGATCACCCCGGCCTACTACGAGAAACCCTATGTGCTGGTACCGGGAAAGAAAGCCGACAAGGGCTATGTACTGCTGCGCGAAACATTGAGGAAGACCGGTCGAATCGGCATTGGTCGGGTGGTCATCCGCACCCGCGAGTATCTGTGCGCGGTATTTCCGCAAGGCGATGCCCTGGTCATGAATCTTCTGCGCTACCCGCAGGAGATTGTCGATGTCGATGATTACAAGTTGCCAGCCGCGAAAGCCAGCGACGTGCGCATCTCCAAGGCCGAGTTAGACATGGCGGAAAAGCTGATCGAGTCGATGGCCTCCGCATGGAAGCCGGAAGACTACAAGGATGAGTTCCGCGATCGCCTGCGCAAGGTCATCGAGCAACGCGTCAAGTCGGCAGGCGTTACCCGACGCGTCGATGACGAGCCCGAGCCGCCCGCAGATGCCACCACCAACGTGGTCGATTTCATGTCGCTGCTGCGCAAGAGCCTGGCCACGCACAAGCGCACGCCGGCCAAGTCGGAATCCTCGGCCAAGGCAAAGACCCAGTCCCCACGCAGCAAGGCCAAACCACGCAAGGCCGCCAGCAAAGCCGCACCGGCAAAAAAATCCGCTAAACGCAGGAGCACCAGCGCCCGCAAGAGCGCCTGATCGTTGCAGCCAGGATGATGGACGAGCCGCCTTGGCGCACGCTGTCGACGGGGCGTTGCTTTGTCTATATCTTGCCCTGCCGCGAGGAGGACACCCTGAAGATGGGTTATGCGCGTGATCCGTGGGCGCGCATGCAGGCCTTGCATCCACGTTTTCACGCATTCTTCGATCTTGATCGCGCTGCCTTGCTGGAAACCGATCGGGTGCGCGAAGCACGCGCTGTCGAAAAGAATCTGAAATCGGCATTTGCAATGGCCCAGGTTCTCGCGCCGACGCAGATCCGTCAGCGCGCGGCGGGCAGATTCGAGTGGTTCCGCGGCATTCACCCGCAAGCGATCGCCGCATTGGAGGCCGCCGGCGTTGACTTGGGTTATCCGCTGCACGCACCACTCAGCTGCTGGTTGCGCGACCAGTGGCAGCAACGGATCGAGCGCCTGAGCGACTGGATCGAACACGAGTACGAACAGATCGAAGCCTGGCACTTCAACGCCGATGCCGCGCTTGTGGCCGCCCGCGAACGCGCCTTGCGCCACCGCCTCGATGCCTGGGAGAGCATTGGCCTGGCACTAGAGGAACGCCTTGGCGATGCGGTCCGCCATTGGGTTCGATACGGGTTCGATGAATAGTCGCGGTGGTCTATCGCGGCAACGGCGGTGATTGCGACGTTCACCCGCGCGCCCTGCGCCGATCTCCGCCAATCAGCCGGCGCGGGTGATGCGCGAATTCGCCGGTGAAAGCAACGCGGGCGGATCAAGCTCGTCGAATGGAATCGTGTGACCGTTCGGGGGCAGTCCGCCGGCCGACGACCGGCGATGCAACGTCTGGTCAGCCAGGCCGGCACCGGCGCATCCCGCATGCACGGCGTCCGCCATTCCGCTAGTCTGCAGTGGCGCGCGGGGAACAGCGCCAATCGGCCATGCGGGGGATGCAAGCGTGTCCATATCGACTCCGGCTACGGCGACTTCGACGGGCGGCAAATTGCTGCGCGTGCTCGGTCTGGCCTTCGGTTTGGCGGTGATGGTCGGCACGACCATCGGCATGGGCATCCTGCGCACGCCTGGCGAGGTTGCCGCGCGGGTTCCATCGGAAAGTTGGTTCTTGCTGGTCTGGGTGCTCGGAGCCTGTTATGCCTTGCTCGGCACCTTGACCGTCTCCGAACTGGCCACGCTGCGGCCGCGTTCAGGCGGCCTGTATCCGATGGTGCATGACGCGCTCGGCCCGTTTGCCGGATTTGTTTCGGGCTGGACCGACTGGCTCGGCACGGTCGGTTCGCTTGCCGCCGTGGCCATCGTCATCGGTGAATATGTCGGCCCGCTGCTGCCGGCATTGCAAGGTCGGGAAGCCTGGACCGCGTCGAGCGTGGTGGTGGCGTTTGCCTTGATCCAGTGGCGCGGCATCCGCGTTGGGAATCTCGTGCAACTGGTGACCAGCTCCATCAAGGGCGTTGCCCTGCTGGCACTGGCGATTGCCGCCCTGGTCATGGCCGTGCCTGCGGCAGATGCCGTCGTGCCGCCGCCGACCGCGCCATTGGCTGGGTTGCTGATGGTCGCCAGCATCGTTGTCGCCCTGCAGTCGGCCATCTATACCTACGATGGCTGGACGGCACCCGTGTACTTCGGCGAGGAGATCAGGAACCCGGGCCGGGAAATCCCGCGCGCGATGATCGGCGGCGTGATCCTCGTTCTGCTGATCTATCTCGCGCTGAATATCGCCTTCCTTCGCGTGCTCGGCCTTGAAGCGATGGCTGGCGATCCCTTTGTCGCGGCGACGGCAGCAAGTCGATTGTTCGGGCCGATGGGCGATACCGTCCTGCGCGTGCTGATGATCGTTTCGCTGATCGCCTCGGTGAACGCCTTGGCGCTGGCCGCCTCGCGCATTCCCTATGCAATGAGTCGGGATCGCCTGATGCCGGCCGCGCTGGGAAAGATCAACGCCGGTGGCACGCCGGTCAATGCCTTGTTTGCCGGAACCGCACTTGCCCTGATGCTGATCCTGACCGGCACGTTTGCAACGGTGGTTGCCTTGCTGGCCTTTTTCTTTGTCGCCAACTACGTGCTGGTATTCACCTCGCTGTTTGTCCAGCGCCGCCGCGCGGCGGATCTGCCGCGGCCGTTTCGCGTTCCCTTGTATCCGTTCGTGCCGGGCCTGGCACTGGCCGGATCCTTGGCCTTCCTCGTCGCCTCGATCATCAGTGACCGCGACAATAGCCTCATGGCCATGGCCCTGCTGCTGGCAAGCTGGCCGATCTGGCTACTGGCCGCACGCGTCGGGCGCAAGCACAAGCCGGAATTTCCACATGTCTGATGCTGCCGAATCTGCTACCGTTTCACCCGCGACGGAAGCCAGCCGGTGAATGCGGGCGCACGAGGTGGAACGCGGTCATTGCAACGACCGCAGCGGTATTGGAGTGAGGTTAGTGCACGGGATGGACCGGGCGAACCGTGCCGCCGGATCCACGCACACGAGGGCTGACGGTGGAAGGTCGACGTTTGCTGCTGGTGGAAGAAGCCTCGATCGCGGCGCTGGACGCGGCCATCACGCGCCTGCGCAGCGAGGGATGCCGCAGCTTTCTGCTGCTCGCGTGCGAGGCCGACGACTGGGATCCGGCGCTGCTCTCGAGCTGGCTCGAGTCGCTTGACGTAGCGGTCTTCGGCGGAATTTTTCCGGGCCTCGTCCAGCGTGCGCAATGGCACCGTCATGGCAGCTTGATCATGGGCTTTCCGGAGCGGCTGGAAATCGTCGTGGTCAGGCGCCTGTCCGATCGCGCCGCAGTCGAGCCGCAGCTGCTGGCCTCGGCTGCCCTGCTTGAAGCCGCGCCATCGCTGATGGTCCTGTTCGACGGCTTGTGCCCGCACCTGGAGGCCTTTGTCGAATGCCTGTATGCCATCGTCGGCGGCCACGCGGTCGTCGTCGGTGGCGGTGCCGGCCATGGCGATCTCGTGCAGCGTCCTTGTCTGCTGTGCAATGCCGGCGTGCTTGAGGATGCGGCCTTGCTCGTGGCCTTGCCCGGAGCCATTGCGCATGGCGTGGCGCATGGCTGGCAACGCTTGTCCGGCCCTTTCCTGGTCACCCGCTCACAGGGCAACGTCCTCGCCGAACTCAACTACCAGCCCGCCTTCGCGGTCTATCGCAAGGAGGTTGAAGCGCACTCCGGGCAGCAATTCGCGGATACCGATTTCTTTTCCATTGCCAAGACCTATCCATTGGGGATCGAGGGTGTGGACGGAGATTTCCTCGTCCGCGATCCGATCAAGCGAGCCGGCGATGCGCTGATCTGCGTGGGCGAGTTGCCGCAAAACGCCACGGTCTTTCTGCTCAAGGGCGACGCTGCGGCCCTGATCGCATCGGCGGGCGAAGCGGCGCTGGCCGCCTGCCGGGAATCCCGACAGCACGAGCATGCCGCCAATGCCAGCGTGGCCCTGGTGTTCGATTGCATCAGCCGCGCGCTGTTCCTGGGTGCCGCAATCACCGAAGAACTCGCCGTCATCGAATCCACGCTGGCGGATTGCGAGGACATTTT
>Ga0209477_1000438_pt1 | contig 25779 bp, 19 predicted proteins | sample KloWWTupernatant_FD_187180 | JGI IMG/M metagenome (GOLD analysis project Ga0209477, IMG submission 187180) | Active sludge microbial communities from Klosterneuburg, Austria, studying microevolution and ecology of nitrifiers - Klosterneuburg... | ecosystem: Engineered > WWTP > Aerobic digester >... | reverse complement strand
GTGCCGTCCTGCTCGTCATCTCACGTCGTCGGATGGGTGCCCGTCACTGACGTGCGGCCCGAGGTCGAGACCGTGACACGCTGAGCAGGTGTCCGACAGCGATCGCCCCGGCGAGATCATCCCCGATGGTCACGCCGGGGCGATCGTCATGTCGGGCGGCCAACCCCAGTCACACGTCAACCTCGCCGACCCCGAGGACCTCGGCTTCGAATACATCGCACTCATGGCCACGACCATCGAGACCCATGCCGTGCAGCACGGCGCTTCGCGGACCATCACCCACGTCGGTGGAGCGGGCCTCAGCCTTCCGCGCTGGGTGCAGCACCGCTGGCCGGGAGCCCCGCAGATCGTCCTCGAGCCAGACGCAGCACTGACCGACCTGGTCCGCCAGAACCTCCCGCTGCCGCGGGGTCATCGGATCCGCGTGCGACCCGTCGACGGGCGCGCTGGGATGCGGGCACTTGCCGACCGCTCCGCCGCCGTGGTCGTCATGGATGCGTATGCCGGGGGCCGGGTCCCTGCGGACCTCACCACCGACGCGTGGTGGGCCGACGTGGCGAGGGTGCTCGTCCCTGACGGCGTGCTCCTGGCCAACCTCGCGGACGAGCCCGGGCGCACGTGGACGTCGAGGGTCATCGCAGGGGTCGTCGCATCCGGCCTCACCGAGGTCGACCTGATCGGGACCCACGACATCCTCAAGGGCCGGCGTTTCGGCAATCTCGTCATGGTGGCCCGCAGGCCAGAGGTTCTCGAATCCGACGAGTTGGCGCGCGCACTCACCCGAGCGTCGCTCCCTGCCGGCGTCCGTTCGGTGACCACGACCGCGGGTGGGACGAGCAAGCCCGGTCAGCGGACGGCATACGCCACGCCCTTCACCGACGAGGATGCCCAGCCCTCACCCGAGCCGCCGGCGTTGGGTCGCTGGCGCGCCCGCTGACGCCACTCAGGACAGAGCGTCAGGCCTCGATTGCAGGTCGGACTCGAAGTGATACAGCGTGGTCACGATGCGATCGAGAAGCGTGTCGACCTCCTGCGGGTCATAGCCGCGCCGGATCGAGGTCTGCGCAAAGCCAGCCCCACTCACCACGGCCGAGGTGATCGTGGCGGCGCCGGGGTTGCCCTGCTCGTAGGCACGCAGGGTCGTCACGACCGCGTCGATGAGCGGGTCGACCTCCTGCGGGTCGTAGCCGCCGCGAAACCTCGTCGGGGTGAAGGAGGCCGCGGCAACTTCACCCGACGTGATCAGCTCGGCCATGGCTCAGTCCACCCAGACCCGGGCGTTGCGGAACATCCGCAGCCACGGACTCTCCTGCTCGATGCGCCCCGACGTCCACGACATCTGGACGTTGCGGACGACCCGCTCGGGGTGCGGCATCATCGCCGTGAAGCGCCCGTCGGGTGTCGTCACCGCCGTGAGACCGTCCGGGGATCCGTTGGGATTCAACGGGTATGCCGTGGCTGGGCTGCCGCTGTGGTCCACGAATCGCGCCACCTTGGGCACGGCCGACTCGTCACCGCGCGCGGAGAAATTGGCGAAACCCTCGCCGTGGGCGACCGCTATCGGGATGAGTGAGCCGGCCATGCCCCGGGTGAGGATCGACGGTGAGTCGAGGATCTCCACTTGGGTGAGGCGGGCTTCGTATTGTTCGGAGCGGTTGCGGGTGAAGCGCGGCCAGGCGTCTGCTCCGGGGATGAGGTCCGCGAGAGCTGCGAACATCTGGGCGCCATTGCAGATGCCCAGACCGAAACTGTCCTCGCGATGGAAGAAGACCGAGAACGCTTCTGTGAGTGCGGGATTGAAAAGAACGGACCGCGCCCAGCCCTCGCCTGCTCCGAGGGTGTCTCCGTAGGAGAAGCCGCCGCAGGCGACGAGGCCGACCGCCTCAGCGAGGTCGAAGCGACCACTCTGGAGGTCGGTCATGTGCACATCGATGGGTTGGAAGCCGGCTCGGTGGAAGGCGTATGCCGTTTCGACGTGCGAGTTGACCCCTTGCTCGCGCAGGACAGCGACGATGGGTCGCGCGCCGAGGTTGAGGTAGGGCGCCGCGATGTCGTCTGCCGGATCGAAGGTGGGCGCCACCACCAAGCCGGGAGCCTCGGAACCGAGGGCCGCGTGTTCCTCATCCGCGCACGCCGGGTTGTCCCGCAGACGGGTGATGCGCCAAGAGACCTCGTCCCAGGCCTGGGCCAGATCGCGGACCGACTCGTCGATGACCTGCTGACCGGCAACCGTGACGACGACGCGACGCTCAGGCGTCGGACGCCCGACGACCCGACCCAGTGCGCCGATCCCCTTGGCGTTGAGGACGACCATGATGTCGGCGAGCCGGTCCGCGGGGACCTCGAGGATCGCGCCGAGTTCTTCGGTGAAGAGGGTGGGCATCGAGTCGACCTGGAGCTCGACACCGGAGCCGCTGGCGAAGGCCATCTCGCAGGCCGCTGCCCACAGGCCGCCATCGGAGCGGTCGTGATAGGCCGAAACCCATCCGCGCGAACGCAATTCGTTGACGACGGCGACCAGCGCGACGAGGCGAGCAGGGTCGTCGAGGTCAGGAACTGCTCCGCCGAACTCCCCCATGGTCTGCGCGAGGATCGAGCCACCGAGGCGGTTGCGGCCGGCACCGAGGTCGATGAGGAGCAGTGCCGTGCTCGCCTGGCCCGTGCTCGCCTTGCCCGTGCTCACGTTGCCCGCGTTCGACTTCTCCGTGCGCTGCTTGTCGGCGCCGGTGACTCCGACGGCGCCCCGCAACTGCGGCGTCAGGGTGCCTCGCACATCGGGAAGAGTCGCGAAGGCGGACACGACGAGAGACACCGGTGAGGTGACCTGCTGGCCCTCTCCCGAGTCCGGATCGGTCCACTTGGTCCGCATCGACAACGAGTCCTTGCCGACGGGCACGGAGACCCCGAGGGCAGGACACAGCTCCATCGCGACGGCCCGCACGGTGTCGAAGAGCGCGGCGTCCTCACCCTCCTCACCCGCCGCAGCCATCCAGTTGCAGGACAGCTTCACACCGGAGAGGGTGATCGGAGCAGCGAGGAGGTTGGTGATGGCTTCCCCGACTGCCATTCGACCCGAGGCAGGGGCATCGACCGAGGCGAGCGGCATCCGCTCCCCCGATGCCATCGCCTCACCGGCAAAGCCGGAGTGATCGGCCAAGGTCACCGCGACGTCGGCCACCGGGACCTGCCAGGGCCCGACCATCTGGTCGCGGTGTGAAAGACCCCCGACGGTGCGGTCGCCGATGGTGATGAGGAAGCGCTTGTTGGCCACGGACGGGTGACGGAGCACGGCATACGCCGCTGTCGGCACATCGATACCGGACAGGTCCAACTCCGCCGTGGAGCGCGCGACCCGATCGGCGTCACGGGTCATCCGTGGCGGCTTGCCGAGCAGCACCTCCATCGGCATCTCGATCGGCACGTCCCCGTCACTGTCCCCGGCCACAAGTAGCTGCGCGTCATCGGCAGCCACCCCCACGACGGCGAGCGGGCACCGCTCCCGGGCGGCCAGGGTCTCGAGCAACTCGAGCGACTCCGGGGCGATGGTCAGGACATAACGCTCCTGACTCTCGTTGCACCAGATCTCCTTGGGCGCGAGCCCGGACTCCTCCAGCGGCACAGCGGAGAGGTCGAAGCGCGCCCCCAACCCGGCGTCATTGACCAACTCGGGGAAGGCATTGGACAGCCCGCCCGCGCCGACGTCGTGGATCGCGAGGATCGGGTTGTCGGCGCCGAGGGACCAGCAGTGGTTGATGACCTCCTGAGCCCGCCGCTCCATCTCGGGGTTGCCGCGCTGAACGGAGTCGAAGTCGAGGTCGGCGGCGTTCGCCCCGGCCGCCATGGACGACGCTGCGCCACCGCCCATCCCGATCCGCATGCCCGGGCCACCGATCTGCACCAGAAGCGTCCCGGCCGGGAAGAGCACCTTCTCCACCTGATCGGCGTCGATGGAGCCGAGTCCACCGGCGCTCATGATCGGCTTGTGATAGCCACGGCGGACGCCATCAACGGTCTGCTCGTAGACCCGGAAGAAGCCCCCCAGCCCCGGGCGTCCGAACTCGTTGTTGAAGGCCGCCGCGCCCAGTGGTCCATCGGTCATGATCTCGAGTGGCGTGGCGATGTGCGTCGGGGCCCCAATCGAATCGCGTTCCCAGGGCTCGTCGGTGCCGGGCAGGTGCAGGTTGGAGACGGCGAAGCCCGTTAGGCCCGCCTTGGGCTGGGAGCCACGACCGGTCGCACCCTCATCACGGATCTCGCCACCGGCCCCCGTCGCCGCACCGGGGAACGGCGAGATGGCCGTCGGGTGGTTGTGGGTCTCGACCTTCATGAGGACATGGACGTCCTTGGGGGCTGCGGCATACGGAGCCGGCCCATCCCCACGGGTCGGCTGCCAGCGCTCGATCCGGCCACCGGCCATGACCGACGCGTTGTCCTTGTAGGCGACGATCGTGCCCGCGCCCGCGACCGCCTCGGTGTGCCGGATCATCCCGAAGAGGCTCTTGGTCTGCGGCTCGCCGTCGACGATGAAGTCGGCATTGAAGATCTTGTGTCGGCAGTGCTCGCTGTTGGCCTGCGCGAACATCATCAATTCGACATCACTCGGGTTGCGGCCCAGTCCGGTGAAGGAGTCGACGAGGTAGTCCACCTCGTCGTCGGACAAGGCGAGTCCGTATGCCGTGTTGGCCGCTTCCAGCGCGGCTCGCCCACCACCGAGGACGTCGACCCGCTCCATCGGCTCGGCATCGCGCTCATCGAAGAGGTGGGCGGCGTCCTCGCGCACCCGCAGAGCGGTTTCGGTCATCCGGTCGTGCAGGATGTCGGCGCACGTGGTCCACTGCTCGTCGTTGAGGTCGGCTCCGTGGAGGGTGTATTCGGTGACCCGCTCGACGCGATCGATGCCGAAGCCGCAGTTGTGCGCGATATCCGTGGCCTTGGACGCCCAAGGGCTGATCGTGCCGAGCCGGGGACCGACGACGACCACAGCGGCCGGCGCGGCAGAGGTCTCGGGTGAGCCCACGGCATACGGGTCGCCGTAGGTGAGCAACTCGGCGAGGCGCGCAGGGTCGGTCAGCTCGCCCTCGCTGCGGACCCAGTGGACGTGTCTCGCCGTGATCCCGGTGACGTCGGGGGCAATGGCACGCAGGCGCTCGAGGAGGGCTGCGGCTCGGAAGTCGGAGAGAGCGGCACCGCCCTCGAACACGGTCAGCACGTGGTCGTGCGAGGTCATCGAAGAACTCCCGGGGCGGGCGAGTGGGCCAAGGCCCGAGTCTATCGACGCCGGAGCATCGACCCATCAGCCGACAGGCTGCTCACCACTGCAACTCGAAGGCGTGGTAGACCGCAGCGGCCAGATCTGGTTCCTGCTGTTCCAACAACTCACCGATCTGTGGGCCGAGATCCTCGATGGGAATGGTGAGGATGTCGTCGAGCTTGACCACGCCCTCGTGGTCAAGACCGTTGCGAGGACCCACCGGCAACTCCGCGGTCAGACCCCTCACCCTCGACGTGATCGGTGCGACCGTCACCCAACCTCGTCGGTCCCTCACGTCGGAGCGTGTCAGGACAAGAGCAGGTCGGACCTTGTCGAGACGAGCGGTGTGGATCGGTCTCATCAGTCATCCAGGTCCGGGTAGGCGCGGTTCTTGCGCAGCCACTCGTACATGCCCTCGAGTTCAGGGTCCTCACCCTGCGTCGCGTAGATCTCTGCGTCTCGCTGGTACAGGCGTCGGCGGATCTCGCGTTCCAGAGCGGACTCGACGAGCTCGGCGCGACTGCGCGCCTTGCCTGCCTTCACCTCTTCATCGAGGAAGGCGACGTACTTGTCGTCGAGCCGGACGGCGATCTGGGTCGTGGTCATACCGTGAATCATCCCATGATGGGATTCAGAATGCAATGCCCTGTCGGCATTCCCCAACGCCCCGATGGTTGGTGGTTCAGAAGGTACGGCCGGTCAGTCGCTCGTAGGCCTCGACATACTTCGCCCGGGTCCGCTCGACCACGTCGTCGGGCAGCGGCGGTGGCGCCTCCCCCGACGCCTTGTCCCAGCCCGACGCGGGTGAGAGCAGCCACTCGCGCACGAACTCCTTGTCGAAACTCGGCTGGGTGTGGCCGGGCTCCCACTGATCGGCGGGCCAGAAGCGGGAGGAGTCCGGCGTCAGGACCTCGTCGGCCAGCACCAACTCGCCGTCCACGACGCCGAACTCGACCTTGGTGTCGGCGATGAGGATGCCGCGTTCGGCGGCAATCTCGTTGCCCCGAGCCAGGATCGACGTCGTGAGGTCTCGCGCCCGGGCCGCGAGATCAGGCCCGACCGCAGCCTCCACCTCGGCAAACGACATCGGCTCGTCGTGCTCACCCTGGGGCGCCTTGGTGGACGGGGTGAAGATCGGCTGCTCGAAGCGCGAGCCGTCGACGAGACCCTCCGGGAGGCGGATGCCGCTCACGTGGCCGTCCGCGGCATACTCCCGCAATCCCCCACCAGTCAGGTAGGCGCGCGCCACGCACTCGACGGGCAGCATCTCCAGCCGTCGAACGAGGACCGCCCGACCAGCAACCTCCGGCGGCACGTCGGTCGGCAGCATGTGGTTGGGCACGACCTCGGCAAGTTGCTCGAACCACCACAGGGAGAGCTGGGTGAGGACCGCTCCTTTGTCGGGGATCGCGGGCTCGAGGACGAAGTCGAAGGCCGAGATCCGGTCCGAGGCGACGAGGAGCAACTGGTCCTCACGTGCCCGGCCCCCGCTGTCCAGCGGCGCGTAGAGATCGCGCACCTTGCCGGAGTAGAGGTGCACGAAACCGGGGATCGTCAGGGGCTCGGACGGCATGGTCACAGTCTGTCAGCCGCCCGATCGAGCCGCCGCCGGCAGTCGGCGAGCACCGGGCCCGTCGACTGCCAGCTCGTCCTGGTGGTTGTAGATCGGACAGGCGGGCAGAGACAGGCAGCCACAACCGATGCACGAGGTCACCTTGTCGCGCACCTCGGTCAGCGCCTCGATCTGCGCGGTGAGTCGATCGTGCCAGCCCCGCGAGACCTTGGCCCAGTCCCGCTTCGTCGGTGGACGGTCCATCGGCAGCGACGCGAGCGCAGCGCGGATCTCGGCAAGTGGCAACCCGAAGCGTTGGCCGGCCCGGACCATGGCGATCCGGCGCAGGACATGGCGCTCGAAGCGGCGCTGGTTGCCCGCCGTGCGCACCGAGTCGATCAGGCCTTCGGCCTCATAGAAGCGCACCGTCGGCACACTCACACCGCTGCGTCGGGCCACCTCGCCGATCGACAGGAGATCCGTCTTGCGCACCCGCTCACCCCAAGTCCTCGTCGAAGCTCGAATTTGACCTCAAGTGAACTTGAGGTTGTTGGCTCTTGTCCATGACCTCGACGATCTCGCCGACGCCCGCACCCCCCACCGTCCGACTCCTCACTCGAGAGCACCTTCCTGTGGTCGCCGGCATCATGGCCCTCGTCACGCTCGGCGCCTTCGAGAACCGCGCGGTCATGTCGATCCTCCCGAGCGTCGTCCAACATCTCGATGGGTGGGCCCTCTTCGGCGCGTCCTCGGGAGCCCCGCTGGTCACGTTCACCATCGCCACGGCATACGCCGGCGGGTGGACCGACCGCGTCGGACCGCGAACGGTCCTCCTTGCCGGAGTGAGTGCCTTCGTCCTGGCCCAGGTGACGAGCGGCCTCGCCCCCTCGATGGGTGTCTTCGTCGCCGGCCGCGCGCTTTCGGGGATCGGGGAGGCACTCATCGACACCGCGCTCTACGTCCTCATCGCCCAAGTGCTCCCAGATCGCTTGCGGGCCAATGTCTTTGCCACCTTTGCAGCCGCGTGGGTCCTCCCCTCACTCCTCGGACCCAGCGCCGCTGGAGCGCTGGATGCGCTGGCCGGCTGGCGAGCCGTCTTCGTCGGCCCCCTCCTCGTCGTCCCTCTCGCCCTGTGGCCGCTCCGCACTGCACTCACCCAAACGCACGCGCCCGATGCGCCCGCTCAAGACCGCGAGGGTCGCGCCCGCCTCCGGTCAGGGGCCGCCCTCGCGGCAGGGTTGGTCGGCATGACCTTCACCGGGCCGCTCGTCGCGGATCCACGCATGCGCACCCTCGGGCTCGCCCTCGCCGGGGCCGGTCTGCTCGTGCTCCTCCTCGCCGGCTCACGCCTGCTCCCGAGCGGGACCGCAACCCTGCGCACCGGCCTACCCAGCGTTGTCGCCCTCCGGTTCGTGACGAGCGTGGCCTTCACCGGCATCGGCGGGCTGGCCCCCCTGATGCTGGTCCAGACCCACGGTCTGGGGCCCGCCCTGGCCGGGGCTTCGATGAGCGTCACCGGCACCCTGTGGGCGGTGGGCTCCTGGCTCAACAGCACGCATTGGGCACAGCGGCTCCGCCCGAGCACCCGGCTCCGAGCCTCCTTCCTCCTCATGGCGCTCGGCTCGCTCGGCCCCGTCCTCCTTGCCCTCGACCACCTGGGGCTCTTGGCCGGACTCTCGCTCTGGGCCTTGGCAGCACTCGGGATGGGCGTGAACTCCCCGACCCTGTCCGTCGAGGTCCTCGCGCTCGCGCCATCGGCCGAACAGGGCCGTGCCGCAGCCGCGCTTGGCCTGGCCACCTCGATGGGCGTGGCGGTGCCGACCGGTCTCGGAGGGACGGTCGTGGCCCTCCAGGGCGCCAGCACGATCGGGCCCACATTCGCGGCACTGATGACCCTCGGTGGGGTCGTGGCGGCCTTCGGTGCCCTGGCGGCCGGTCGGATCAGCCCGCGACGGTGATCTCCCCGTCGATCGCCTTGCGGGCGATGTCGGTGCGGAAATGCGACCCTTCCAACGAGATTCGCTGCACCACGGCATACGCCTCATCACGGGCCTCGACCAGACTGGGGCCGGTGCCGACCACGGAGAGCACCCGCCCGCCAGCGGAGACGAGGGTGCCGTCGCCATCGAGGGCGGTCCCGGCATGGAGGACGTATGCCGTGCTGCCGGTCGCATCGTCGCCCTCCGGGTCTGCGATGCCGAGGATTGGATCGCCCACCCGCGGGGTGCCGGGGTAGTTGTGCGCGGCGAGGACCACCGTGACCGCGGCGGTGTCACTCCACCTCAGGGGATCGATGTCGGCCAACCGACCCTCGGCCGAAGCAAGGAGGAGTTGCCCCAGCGGGGTCTGGAGGCGGGCGAGCACGACCTGCGTCTCGGGGTCACCGAAGCGCGCGTTGAACTCGATGACCTTGGGCCCGCGCGAGGTCAGCGCGAGGCCGATGAAGAGAACCCCGATGAAGGGAGTGCCCCGGCGCGCCATCTCGTCGACCGTCGGTTGGGCGACCCGGCGCACGACGTCATCGACGAGGTTGTCCGGAGCCCACGGCAGCGGACTGTAGGCGCCCATGCCGCCGGTGTTGGGCCCCGCGTCCCCATCACCGACCCGCTTGAAGTCCTGGGCCGGAGCGAGAGGGAGCGCGGTGACGCCGTCGCACAGGCAGAAGAGGGAGACCTCGGGGCCATCGAGGAACTCCTCGATGACGATCTGGCCACCGGGCTTGGCGAGGACCGCTGCGGCATGGTCCATCGCCACCTCGCGGTCCTCGGTGACGACCACACCCTTGCCGGCCGCCAGACCGTCCTCCTTGACGACGTGCGGCGCACCGAAGGCATCAAGCGCATCGCTCACCTGGTCGAGCGTGGTGCACACGTGCGCCAATCCTGTGGGCACATCGGCGGCCGACATGACCTCCTTGGCAAAGGCCTTGCTGCCCTCGAGCCGAGCCGCCTCAGCGCCGGGTCCGAAGCACGGGATACCGACGGCTCGCACGGCGTCGGCAACACCGGCGACCAAGGGCGCCTCCGGGCCGATGACCACGAGGCCCGCCCCGAGCTCGCTCGCCAGGGTCGCGATGGCTTCCGGATCGGTGATGCCCTCGGGAGTGGCGACACAATGGGCGACCTGCGCGATGCCGGGGTTGCCCGGAGCGGCGATCACCGCATCGACCAAGGGATCTGCCGAGAGGGCACGGACGAGGGCGTGTTCACGGGCGCCGCTGCCGACGACGAGGACCTTCACGAGGCCCGACCCTACCGGGGGTCGCACGCCGTCCGTCACGCAAGGAGGACCGCGGAAAAATGAAGGACGCGGCGGTCCCGAGGAGCAGGGGGGGTTGTATCCCCGGGGCCGCCGCGTCCGTTTGCGTGGCACTCTCGGTCTGGGGAAACCGGCGCTCTGCGCAAACATCGACGAGGTCGATGTCATGAAGATATCGGTGCCCGGAGACGATGTAAAGTTCAATGATGTCGGAATCGCGACATTGGCAGGAAGACGTCAGGGGGCTTCATGACCATGCCGAACGAACGGTCCACAGAGGCCGCTCCCGCCCTCTACGTGAGCCTGCTGGGGACGAACCGTCCCAGCCTGCGCGGCCTGGAGCGGGCGGGCTACACCCGCGCCTTCCTTGATCGCGAACTCGCGCGCTTGGTCTCGCTCGGAATGATCCGTCTCGACACCCGCGGCGCCATCGAGGTCCAACCTCCTGAGATCGCGCTCCCGGCGTATGCAGCCGATCTGGAACGTCAGGCTGCGGAGTCACGGCAGGCCGTCAGCGACTTGGAGGCCGTCTACCGACAGGCGCGTGAACCACGGGCATCAGGCCTGAGCATTGATGTCCGGATCATTGGGGACCTGACCGAGCTCGAAGAAGCCCTGCTGCGTGTGCTCGGCAGCGCCGAGCAGTCCGTCATCGTCGTGGCGGCCCGAACCACCCTCAACGAGAAACTGATTCTCGGCACGGCCTCTTCTCCCTCGATCCTGCGCGGCCCGGCCCTGCGTCACCTCGATCGAGCGGTAGTCATGGACGGCTCGCTCTTGACCGTGCCCAACGCCTTGGGGACTGTCGAGGAGATGATGGCCGAGGGCATCACGATGAGGGTCCGCCCCGAGTTGGCACTCAGCGTGGTGGTCGTCGACCGCGTCGTCGCCGTGCTCGACGTGAGCAACCTCGATCCGAGTGGCTACGGCTCGCTGATCGTGCGCCATCCACCGCTCGTTGAAGCCTTGGCTCGTCTCGCAGGAGCCACGATGGGCTACGCAAGCCCACCACCCGTGGCGTCCGCCGCGGCCCAGGCCCGCCTCGGACGACGTCACGCACAGATCCTGGCGCTGCTGGCTGCGGGCTCGAGTGACGCGTCAATCGCCCGCCAACTCGGCATCTCGAGCCGGACCGTCGAGCGGCATGTGCGACGGGCGATGGACTCCGTCGGAGCAACGACTCGCTTCCAGGCTGGCGTCGAGGCCGCGAGACAAGGGCTGATCTGACCTGCAGGAGTCGCCCGGCCCCTCGGTCTAGACTTGTGTGTTCCCTCGGCGCCGACCATCGGCTCTCGACCACACAGGAGTCCTCAACGCGTGAGCACCACGTCACGTCCTCGCCACGACCTGTCCGACGTCGTGGCCGCCGAGGTCGCCCGTGAGCAGTCCCATGTCGACACGGTCTATGCGGAGCTGGCCAAGGCGAATGCTCGTGCCCTGTCGGTGGAGACCGACGGACTGGCCCGCGGACGCACCGATCGCACCGGAGACGTCCGCGATGAGGAGATGACCGGACTCTTCGAGCGCGATGCGCTCGTCTATGCCGCGGGGCGTCGTCGGGCCGCGATCGAGAAGCAGTACGAGGGGCTGGTGTTCGGCCGCCTCGATCTCGGCGTCGTGGCTGACCCGGACCCCGCCGACGACTCAGGGTGGGCCGATGACTCCACCAACGCAATGGGTGACCGCCCGATCGCAGGCCAGCCCACGGCATACGTCGCTCCGTCGGTGGAGGAAGTTCGCTACATCGGCCGGCTCGGGGTGCGTGACGACGACTACGAACCCCTCGTCATCGACTGGCGCGCGCCCGCAGCAGCGGCCTTCTATCGGGCGACGCCGGTTGACCCGATGGGGGTGGTGCGCCGCCGAGTGCTCAGGTGCAAGGGCCCGATCGTCATCGGTGTCGAGGACGATCTCATGGTCCCGGAGGCGCCAGAGGACATGGTCGTCGTCGGGGACGGTGCCCTCATCGCGGCGCTCACCCGCAGCCGCGGTCGCCAGATGCGCGACATCGTCGCGACGATCCAACGCCACCAGGACGAGGCGATCCGCGCGTCCTCCCGCGGCATCACGGAGATCTCCGGCGGGCCCGGGACCGGCAAGACGGTGGTCGCGCTCCACCGGGCGGCCTACCTGCTCTACTCCGAGCGACGGCGCTTCGAGCACGGGGGGATCCTCGTGGTCGGTCCCTCCGCGGCCTACACGGCATACATCGAGCGGGTGCTCCCGAGCCTGGGTGAGGATTCGGTGGCGCTGCGGGCCCTCGGCGACCTCGTCGACGGCCTCACGGCCACCCGGATCGACAGCCCGGACGTGGCCGCGGTCAAGGGCGGCCTGCGGATCCGGCGACTGCTCGCTCGCGCCGCGGATCGCACCCCCGCGGGCGCGCCCGACGCATTGCGCTGCTTCGTCAATGGGCACGCCGTGCGCCTCGATCGTCCTGTGCTGGAGCGCCTGCGCGCCCAGGTTCTGCGCTCCCACCAGCACAACGCGGCCACTGACGCGGCCCGCGAGGCCTTGGCCCAGGCCGCGTGGGCCTCGGTGCGGTCTGGTGAGCGTGATGAGTTCCTCGACGCCTTCGACTCCTCGCGCGATGTCGACGAATTCATGCGGGCGTGGTGGCCTCAGCTCGACCCTCGCGAGGTCCTGTTGCGGCTGACCGACACAGACGACGTGTCCCGACTCGCCGGTGGTGTCCTCACCCACGACGAAGCCGCCCGCCTGGCCCTGAGCTATGTCGACGCACTCGAGCTCGGCACGTGGTCGGTCTCTGATGCGGCCCTGATCGATGACCTCTCCGCACGCCTCGGTCCTGTGCAGGAGCAGCCGGTCGAGGAGGTCGGCTTCTACGACATCGAGGAGATGGACGACCTCAGCGCCTATGGAGTCCAGGATGTCCGGATCGGTGTCGAGGGACGGGGTCGGGCGCTCGAGGGGTCCGCCGTGATCACTCCCACGGATGCGCGCGCCCGACTGCTCCTTGGCCGCATCGACAGACCGTCGACCTATGCGCATGTGCTCGTCGACGAGGCCCAGGACCTCTCCCCGATGCAGTGGCGCATGCTCGGTCGTCGGGGTCGCACCGCGTCGTGGACTGTCGTCGGCGATGCCGCCCAGGCATCGTGGGGCGACCTCGCCGAGGCGGCTGCCGCACGCCGGGATGCGTATGCCGGGCAGGCCGTGCAGTCCTTCCACATGGACACGAACTATCGGAATGCTCGCGAGATCTTCGACTATGCGCGCGAGGTGATCCTGCCCGTCGTGCCGGATGCCGACATTCCGAAGGCCGTCCGAGAAACCGGCGTCGAGCCCAGTGACTTCGTCATGAGGGAAGGCTCAATCGAGCAATACGTCGAGATGGCCCTCGCGGCCCTCCTCGACGAGGTCGACGGCTCGATCGCGATCATCCCCCCGACGCGCTGGCACGAGCGCCTGATGGACTTCGACGGTGCGGCCGACGGTCGGGTGCAGGTCGTCGACCCGCTGTCGACCAAGGGCCTGGAGTGGGACGCGACGATCGTCCTCGACCCCGAGGGCATCATCGAAGAGTCACCCGGTGGGGCGCGCGTCCTCTACGTCGTCCTCACGCGTGCGGCGCATCGGATGACGGTGCTCCGCAGCGGCCGCTACGCCTCCTGAAGCCTCTCAGTCGAGGAGGGGGAAGCGCTCGATGATCTCGTGCCGACCCGGTCCGACACCGATCGCCGAGACGCGGGCGCCGATGAGTTCTTCGACGCGCAGCACATACGCCTGCGCTGCCGCAGGGAGATCCTCGAAGGTCCGGCACTGGGAGAGGTCCTCCCACCAGCCGTCGGCGTATTCGTAGATCGGCTTGGCGTGGTGGAAGTCGCTCTGGTTCACCGGCATCTCGTCGAAGCGCACCCCGTCGACCTCGTAGGCGACACAGATCGGCACCTTCTCGAAACCGGTGAGCACGTCGAGCTTGGTGATGACGAAGTCGGTGACGCCGTTGATCCGGGTCGCATAGCGCCCGATGACCGTGTCCATCCAGCCACACCGTCGCGGGCGCCCGGTCGTCGTGCCGAACTCCGCACCGGTCTTGCGCAGGGTCTCGCCGTCGTCGTCGAAGAGCTCCGTCGGGAAGGGGCCCTCTCCCACTCGGGTGGTGTAGGCCTTGAGGATCGCGATGACCCGCGACACCCGGGTCGGGGGGATTCCGGACCCGGTGCAGGCCCCGCCCGCCGTCGCTGACGAGGACGTGACGAAGGGATACGTGCCGTGGTCGACGTCGAGCAGGGTGGCCTGCCCGGCCTCGAGCAGGACATTCTTGCCGTCGTTGAGGGCCTTCTCGAGTTCCAGCGAGGTGTCACGCACCATGGGAGCCAACCGGCCGGCATACGAGAGGAGTTCTTCGACGACCAGGTCCACGTCGGAGGCCCGGGTGTTGTAGATCTTGACCAGCACCTGGTTCTTGAAGGCGAGCGCCGCCTCGACCTTCTGACGCAGGATCTTCTCGTCGAAGAGGTCTTGGACACGGATGCCGATGCGGTTCATCTTGTCGGCATAGGTCGGGCCGATGCCGCGACCGGTCGTGCCGATCTTGCGCTTGCCGAGGAAGCGCTCGGTCACCTTGTCGAGGGTGCGGTTGTAGGGCGCGATGATGTGGGCGCTCCCGCTGATGATCAGGCGGGACGTGTCGACCCCGCGCGACTCGAGTCCGTCGAGCTCTCGGAAGAGGACCTCGAGGTCGATCACCACGCCGTTGCCGATGACCGGCACGACATTCGGCGAGAGGATCCCCGACGGCAGAAGGTGGAGCGCGTACTTCTCGCGCGTCCCGTCCTCGCCCTCGATGACGACGGTGTGACCGGCGTTGTTGCCCCCGTTGAACTTCACGACGTAGTCGACGTCGCTGCCCATGAGGTCGGTCGCCTTGCCCTTGCCCTCATCGCCCCACTGGGCGCCCACGAGCACGATGGCCGGCATCTCGACTCCTTCCGTTGCGATCGCTTGCACGCCAAAGGCCCCGCGCGTGACGCGAGGCCTCGTGCGCCTCACCCTATCGCGGGCGCAGCCCCTGATGGGCGCCCTTGGTGGCCTGGGCCGCGCGTCGTGCACCGATGGCCACGCCCAGTTGGTAGCGCGTCTCGACACCGTGGGCGGCCATGAGTTCGGCCACTCGACGCCGCACCGTGCGAAGGCCGAGTCCCAGAACTCGCGCGATGGCTTCATCCTTGAGTCCCAGACCCAGGTATTGGAGCAATTGGTCATCGTCACGGGCGTCCACATCCGGGTGCGCCACGGGCTGGGCGTGGGACCAGAGCTCCTCGAAGTAGGCGATGTGCAGCTGGATGACCAGTGGATGTCGTGAAATGGCGTAACCCGAGTTGAGGTCTCCCCACTTGGCCAAGGCGATCACGGCATCGGTCCCGAAGACCACGAACTCCGTCGGGACGGTCTGGGTGATGCGCTGCACCTCACCGACCGCTCCCCAGGAACGAACCCACTTCAACGTGTGCGCCGAGTTCAGGGCATGCGCAGGGTAGAGGGTGCGATGGACGGCGCCGGCCAGGATCCGGTCCTGGGCCTGGCGGGCGGCCTCGGCGTCGAGGGCCGGTCCCTCATCGAGGACGAGGACCAGATTGCGCATCTCGCCCACGGTGTCGCGGAGCAACTGGCTCACCGTGGCAGCCGCGATCTCGAAGGGCAGATGCTCCATCACGCCGGGTGTGTCAGCGGTGACTCCTTGGAGGGAGGACATCAACTCACGGGCACGGGCCAACTCGTGTCGTCGCGACTCGAGGCGGCTGACCTCCTGCTCGATCATGGCCGCCAGTTCCACGCGCGGATCCCGCACGACCGCCTCCGCGCTGCCACTTCTGTCTGCCATCCTCACCTCCCGTGACGGCATCTTCCTGCCAACGGCACCTTAGTGCAAACATGCAGGTCGTGGCGGGTGCAGACTAGGGGGACGCTGAGGCGTTGCAGGGGACGCTTCAGCGTCGCGCGCTTCAGCGCTCACGGCTCCAGGCAGGGAGCCAGGCCTCCTGGCAGGGGCCGAAGGGGCTCGACCGATTCGGTCGAGCCCCTTCGAACATCCCGGCCCAGATCTCAGAGGCCCAGAGCGCGAGCACCCTCCGCCGAGGACGCTCGCAGGAACTCCGCACAACGATGCCGCTCCTCGTCCTCACCGATCGCCTCCGCCGCCTTGGCGAGCGCCGCCAGGGCGCGCAGGAAGCCCTGGTTGGGCACGTGCTCCCACGGGATCGGGCCCTGACCCCGCCAACCCGCGCGCCGAAGCGCATCCAGCCCCCGGTGATAGCCGGTCCGAGCATAGGCATAGGCCTGCACCGGGTGGTCTGCCTCCAGCGACGCCTCGGCGAGCACCGCCCACGCCAGGCTCGACGCCGGGTGCGCCGCGGCGACGCGGCCGGGGCGCTCCTCCCCAACAGCGATGAGTTCGGCCGCGGGGTCCTCGGGCAGGAAGGTGGGCGGGATGCCGAGCAGGTCCGTCATGGCGCTCACCCTACGGCCCTGACAACGACGTATGCCGTGTGCTTCCCACCGAGGGGAGCACACGGCATACGTCGTGGTTGCCTTGCGGCCACAGGGTCAGCTGGCGTGCGTGCCCGCCGAGCGAAGGTTCTGGCAGGCCTCGACGACGCGAGCGGCCATGCCGGCCTCGGCGTCCTTGCCCCACGCGCGGGGGTCGTACTGCTTCTTGTTGCCGACCTCGCCGTCGATCTTGAGGACACCGTCGTAGTTCTTGAGCATCCAGTTGGCGACAGGGCGGGTGAAGGCGTACTGGGTGTCGGTGTCGACGTTCATCTTGACCACGCCGTAGTCGACCGCGTCCGAGATCTCCTGCGGGAGTGAGCCGGAGCCACCGTGGAAGACGAGGTGGAAGGGCTTGGAACCCTCCGCCAGACCCAACTCGGCCGCCGCCGCGTCCTGGGCCGCCTTGAGGACCTCGGGACGAAGCTTGACGTTGCCCGGCTTGTAGACGCCGTGCACGTTGCCGAAGGTGAGTGCGGTCATGTAATAGCCGTTCTCGCCCGAGCCGAGCGCGCGCACGGTGGCGATGGCGTCCTCGGGGGTCGAGTAGAGCTTGTCGTTGATCGCGTTCTCGACACCGTCCTCCTCGCCTCCGACGACGCCGACCTCGATCTCGAGGATGATGTTGGCCGCCTTGCACGCCGCGAGGAGCTCCTCGGCGATCTGGAGGTTCTCATCGAGCGGCACGGCCGAGCCGTCCCACATGTGGCTCTGGAAGATCGGCAGCCCGCCGGCCTTGACGCGCTCTGTGCTCGCCGCGATGAGCGGGCGCACGAAGGAGTCGAGCTTGTCCTTGGGGCAGTGGTCGGTGTGGAGAGCGATGTTGACCGGGTAGTTCTTGGCGACCTCTTCGGCATAGGCGGCGAGGGCCTTCGCGCCGGTCACCATGTCCTTGATCGTCGAGCCGGAGGCGTACTCGCCACCACCGGTCGAGACCTGGATGATGCCGTCCGAGCCGGCCTCGGCGAAGCCACGGATCGCAGCCGTGACGGTCTGGCTCGAGGTGATGTTGATGGCCGGGTAGGCGAACGAGCCGTTCTTGGCCCGGTCGAGCATGTCGGCATAGACCTCGGGGGTTGCGATGGGCATTGAATCTCCTCGTGAGAGCGGGGTCACTTTCCGATCACAATCCTCCCATTCACGTTCGCCCCCCACGCAAGCGGTCGACAGGTGGACGGCGGGGCCGGAACACGTCCCACCATGCGGCCGGAAACGGCGGTGGTCGCCCACAATGGCGCCCATGGACCTGCGCGACGTCGACTCACTGGTCGAGGCCACTCCGGACTCCCGCAACCGGGTCGTCGATTTCCTGCGGGCGCTCGCCATCCTCGTCGTCGCCTTTGGTCACTGGACGGCCGCCGCCGTCGTCGTCCGCGACGGCACATTGGTCCCGAACCAGATCCTCAACATCGCCTCGTGGACCCACCCGCTCACGTGGGTCATCCAGGTCATGCCGGTCTTCTTCCTCGTGGGCGGCTATGCCAACGCGCTCTCCTGGCGCTCGGCGCAGCGAAGAGGCGAGGGGTATGCCGCGTGGTTGCGTTCGCGCCTCCGTCGCCTGGGGACGCCGGTCATCCCACTCCTTCTCGTGTGGTTGGCGATCGCCTCGATTGCGTATGCCGCGGGCGTGCCTGGCGGGACCCTGCGCACCGCCTCACAGGTGGCGCTGGTGCCCACGTGGTTCCTCGCCGCCTATGTCATGGTCGTCGCGCTGGCGCCCCCTGCCCTGAAGCTGTGGGAGCGCCTCGGCTGGTGGGCCGTGGCCGGACTGTTGGCACTGGGTGGGCTGGTCGACCTCGCATCCATCCGGTCGGGCAGCGACCTGGCCGGGTTCCCGAACTATGTGATCGTCTTCGGAGCCGTCCACATGATCGGGTTCGCCTGGCTCGACGGCCGGCTCCCCGGCATACGAAATCGGTTGTCGTTGGCCGCGATTGGCGCGGTGGGCACGGTCCTGCTCGTGTGGCTCGGCCCTTACCCCGTGTCCATGGTCGGCCTCGACAACGCAACACTCAACAACTCGTTCCCGACGCGCGTGACAATGGGCTTCCTCGGGTTGCTGCAGGGTGGGCTGTTGCTCGCGCTCGAGCCGACATTCCAGCGATGGTTGCAGCGGCCGAAGCCGTGGCGCTTCACCATCTTGGTCAACGCACGGATCATGACCCTCTACCTGTGGCACCTCACCGCGATGGTCGCGGTCATCGGGATCTCCTTGGCGCTCAAAGGATTTGGCCTCCACTCCGAGCCCTTGTCCGGTGCATGGTGGGCGACGAGGCCGGTGTGGTGGGCGGTGCTTGCGGTGGTCACCGTGGGCTTCATCGCCATCTTCGGCCGCTTCGAGAACCCCGCCAAGGATCTCCGGCCGTCACCACCGACCTGGCTCTCGATCGTGGCCTGTGTCGCGATGTGCGCTGGGCTGGCGGTCATGGCGATGTTCGGGATCGTCGACAAGGGTGGCGTCAACTGGTGGTGGCCCTTGGTCCCGATCGCCGGCCTCACCCTGACCGGGATGATCCCCTGGGGTCGAACACGCACGGCGTCGTCGTCGTCACCTGATGCAGGCCGAGACGGGTGAGGATCGGGCGGCTGTCCGGGGCGGTGTCCACGCGAACGAAGGGGTGTCCGGCCGCCAGGGCGAGCTTTGCCCGGTATGCCGTGAGCGCCCGATAGAGGCCACGTCCCCTCCACTCGGGGTGGGTCGTCCCACCCCACAGCCCTGCGAAGTCCACGCCCGGCGTGAGTCGCAAGGCGGCATACGAGACAACGCGTTTCGCGCCTTCCGTCTCTTCTACGAGGACCGGACGGAGCAAGGCGGGGTTGGAGTCCTGCTCCGCACGCATGGCGTCGTTGACCCAAGTCGCACCCGTGCCCCACACCTCGTCCATGAGGACCCGTACGCGCTCCCAGTCGTCTCCGCAGAACTCCCTGATCAGCAGACCCGCTGGTGGGTCCACGTCGTGGATGAGATCCGCGCTGTTGCCGAGCATCACCACCTCGACCTCACCGACGTCGAAACCGCGGCGCCGCAGCCGATCGACCAGATCGGCGGGAGGATCATCGGCGTATGTCTTCCACTCGAAGGACTGTCCACGCCCCCTGAAGAAGGCGACCTGGGTGTCGATGGCCCCTTCGATCTCCTGCTCGGTCGCTCCCAGACCCTCGGGGGACTCAACCGAGGCACCGTCCCGTTCAGGGTTGTCCGGGTAGGTGCGCAGGACACGACCGACGCGTTCGATGATGTCAGATGGTCCGGCATCCTTCTGTGGCAGTCGCACCTGATCACGGAACTCGGCCAACAGGCGACTCGCTGCGCTCATTCGAGGCCCGATCGGACATGGTTGCCCGTAGAGGCCGACATGGTGATGGACAGCCGATGCAGCAATTCACCGCGGGTTTCGGCGCCGCTGCGGCGCTTGATCCTGGCCATGTGATGCTCCACCGTCTTCGCCGAGAGGAACAGCCGCGACGCCACCTCACGATAGGTGAGTCCGGCCACGACCAACTCGGTCACCTCGCGCTCACGAGCGGTCAGTTCGATCGCGCCGACAGGAAGGTCATTGCCTGAAGACACGCTGCGGCTCGGGTCGGGTGCGTCTTGGGGGAATTTCAGGTCCCGAGCACACTCGAGGAGCACCGCCGTGTCGCGGCGGTCCGCGGCGCGGGCCGCGGCATGAGCAGCCAATCGCGCCCCTTCCCAGGCCTGACTGATCCCGGCAAGGCCCATGGCGGCCTCCACAACGGCATACCGGTCCACATCCCGTGCGAGCACCGCCACCCATGTTCGTCCCGCCTCCGCCAGCACGGACGCATGGTGGCTCCTTCGAGCGGCGCTGACAAGCGCCGCGGCATGTGGTCCCAACGCCTTGGGCCGCGATGCCAGGATCCCCGCTTGGATCCCTGCCCAGTGGAAGGGCGGTCCCCAAGCGACACCGCCGAGGCTTGTCACGATTGCGGTCCCCGCCTCCCACATCGGAGTGGCGAGTTCGCCCTCGTGAAGGCGTGCGGCGGTGACCCCGAGTTCGGCCATCGGAAGGATGTTCCACAGGTTGACCGGCGTGGCCATGAGGACCGATCGAGCCTGCCCCCACAGCGCACTGAGACCGGTCAGGTCGTCCCGACGTCGCGCCAGACCGAGTCGAAGGGCCCACCACCACACGTCGTCTCGCGGGCTCTCCAGGTCGGTGCGAGCCAGGCTCTCCTCGACGCGTTGGTAATGCCCTTCGGACAGGTCGATCCACGCTGTCAGGACGAGGGCACGTGCCTTGTCGAGCGGACCGAACCCACCCTTGACCATGGAATCGAGGGCGGTCCGAGCCAGGCCCACGTCACCCATCGAGATGGCAAGGAGCGCGGCCAGAGTCGCCGGATGGTCGGGCAGCAACCCTGGGTCCTGGGCCGCCGCCAGTTCTCCTGATGCGCGAATCAACCGGGCCACTGCACGAGCGGGTTCGGGCTCCAGAGAGTCGAGCATCGCTCTGGCCATCTCACGCCTCGCCGCAGCCGATGGAGAGGCCAAGGAGGAGGCCGGTTGCCGGATCACCGCGCGCGCAGCCCGACCGTCACCGACCGCGATGAGGGTCAAGCAGGCCAATGCCTCCTGTTCAGCGGACATGCCCACGCCCTCGCCGATCCTCCAGCGCCACAGATCGGCAGCAGTCTGGGCGCGCCCCTGGAGGGCCGAGACCGTGGACACCACGTCGAGCATGTCGTGCTCGTCGCGGCCGCTGGCAGAAACGTCGTGCCAGGGAGCCAGCGCCTCCTGTGCGCCGTGGATGTCACCGCTTCGGACCAAGGCCTCCGCCATCCGAGCGTGCAGTCGGGCGGAGGGTCCTCCGACGGCGACGGCTGCGGCGAACTTGCGAGCGGCCGTCTGGGGGTCGCGCGCCATCGCCCCATCCCCCTGCCGCTCCAGACCGGCCGCCAAGCGGGCATCGGTCACCCCCGCCAGGGCCATGTCCTCGCCCAAGGCATCCTCGACGTCACTGCCAACGACCGCGGCCGCAGCCAAGCGCTCCGCGATCCTCGGGACCACACGATGCCGGGGACCGTGCTCGAAGATCACCTGACGGATGAGCCTGGGCAGCTTGCCGCTCGCGGTGGTGAGTCCGAGATCGCAGAGCGCGGTGAGAGCCTCCTCCAGCTCGCCCGAATCGGAACCCACCCCTGCAGCGCTGACACCCTCGGCGCTCAGCGGATGTCCACATGCCAAGGACACGAGGACATCGATCGCGCCCGGCGGCGCTTGCGCGAACTGCCGAAGGACGCGACGGACAAGCGTGTCATCGACCCCCCGCCCAGACAGCCACTGCCAGGCCAACCACGGCACGCCCTCTGTCCATTGCAGAGCCGTCGACACCTCGACGTCCTGTGCGTCCCGGCCGAGGACTCGGCATGCCTCCGCGATGTCATCAGAGATCCACAGGTCGAGGAAGACGTTCACCGAATCCGATCCCGGTGCCCTCCTGCCTCGGTCCGCGGTCCGGCTCGTCCGGATCACCGAGGGGGTCCGCCCTGACCGTGCCCCCGGACGATCCGTTCCCGGGGCAGCATCATCGAGGAGCAGCACATCCTTGTCGTGACCCGTCACCTGGACCCCAACCCCCACATCGAGACCCTCAGCGGTCAATCGGTCTCCGAGCCAGTGCAGAGCGGTGGTCTTGCCGTATCCACCTCCGCCGACCAGAACCAGCTCTGATGGGCGACGCTCCACGAATGCTCGCCACGCAGAATCCATCGCCTCGGTCACGACAATGCGGGAGTTCCCCTGACGGACCTCTCCCATGGCTCAGGGAGCGACCGGGTCCGGCACCAACGGAGCAGGTCCTTCGCCCGCCGGAGGCTCGGTCGGCTCCGGAGGCTCCGTCGGCTGCGTCGGCTCCGTGGGACTCGGTGTGCTGGTGGGTTCACCAGTGGGCGGATCGACGGGCGGAGTCGAGTTCGAGGGGTCGGACGTGCTCGACGGCTCCGCAGTGGTTGTCGGCGCAGGTGGCGTCGTCGTGGTCGCCGATGGCTGTGTCGGCGCGCTCGAAGGGGTCGTCGACGACTTGGTGGGAGCGTTGGTCGACGCAGGACTCGGCACTGTGGGCGTGGTGGCGCCCGCGGTCGTCCCGAATCCGGGCCCTGCGGGCACGCCAGCGCGCCCCGTCCATGCCGACGAGCCGACGGTCGCGGGACCCTGCTCCTCGGCAGTTTCCTCGGGGTCGGTCAGGGGCGCCGTGGCGGCTGAGATGACATCGGCCGTGGTCTTGCCCACCGATTCCAGCACGGCGCTGGCCACCGAAATGGGCGTCACGTCCTGAGGCTCAAGATGCAGCCGCTCGGCGAGCAGGTCCGTGGCGGCACTGGTCGAGATGAACCCGATCGGGCCCACGGCCAACGTCAGGGCCACCACTGCGACGGCCGACGCGGTGAGCACTCGAGGGCGTTGCCCCATGGCATCCAGACGGGTCCGGAGGGTGCCAGTTGGGCTGGTGGAGAGTCGCCTCCGACCTCGGACCTTCACACGAGGGGAGGCGACGGCCTGGCACGAGATCGCCTCACTTGGCGCCACCGGGACCAGACTCGAGCCCTCGACGATGACGGAGGAATCCGCAAATCCCCACTGTCCGATTTGGTGCTCCGCCGTCAACAACGCGCTGACCTCGACCGGCACCCCCATCCGGAGGGAGATCTCCTCCGCGACGGCGGGTACGTGGCTGCTCCCGCCCATGAGCACGACTCGGCCGAGAGCCGCGCGACCCAGACCAGCGCTGAGAATGGCCTCGTCCAACACCTCCTGCGCTCGATCGGCCACCGCGCAGACTGCCCCTCGAAGGTCCGCCCGGACGACGCGAACTCGGTCAGCGTCGATCTCGACCTCGGCCGTGGTGGCGATGGAGAGCCGGTGCTTCGCCTGGGCACAACTCTGTCGGGCCGCCGCGGCAGTACGCACGCGGCGAGGGTCACTCGGCTCCGAACCAGTCGCCACCCCATGGCGTTCGGCGGCGGCACGCGCCAGCACCAGCAAGGCATCGTCGAGCGAATGGCCGGCATAGCCTTCGATGGTGATCGTCTCGCCCACTCGGCGGGAAGAGGGCTCGTCGGTCCACAAGGTGGCCTGAGTCGAGCGTCCGCCGATGTGGACCAGGCCTGTCACCTGCGGCTCGAGACTCTCACCGTCGGAAGGGATCGAAGAACACCGGTCGAGGGCGTCCCTGCCACGCGAAACCCAGACGATGCGATCCGGGTTCGACATGGCCTCGGTGATCCGGGTGAGAGCAGTGCGGCTGAGGTCGTCGGGATGGACCACCATCACGCGCGACGGCTGGCCATGCTGCGATGCCACGACGTCCGTCACCGCGTCGATCTGCGCTGCCACCAGTTCAGCCGCAGAAACCAATTGGCCCCCCACACAGACTGGCACGGCGTCGTCGACGCGAAGGAGAAAGCCTGAGACCGCCGAGGCACTGACTCTCGGATCGACATCCCACACGAGCCCGGTGTCCTGGCGCTCGACACCCGCGAAAAAGGTGTGAACGGCAAGGACTGCGCCGACGGGCTTGCCGTCCGTGGACGAGCCTGTCTCGCGCACGGCCACCCGGATGGTCGACGTGCCGAGCTGCACCACGAGGCAAGGTGCGCCGTCCCGTTCCTCTGTTCGTTGCTCCCCGATGACCGGCACGTGTTCGCGCCCCCGCGAACGCCACCGGTGCGATTGCCCATGAGTACTCATGGATGTACCCCCTGCGTTTTGGGTCGGTCCCGAATCATGTGCGCCGCCAGACGCTTCGGGCCTCCACGAGGAGGTTAGCGGTCGCGACGATCCCCTTCCATCCCCCGAATGGGTGAGGCCTCGAGCCCCCTATCCCCCCAATCACTCTGGGGTGCCGATCCCCCGCCATGGACATCGTTGCGGGGGTCCCAGCCCCGGTGTGCGCCCCGGGCGGCCCACTTAGCGTGGGCGATCTGGCTGGACACTCAAGCCACCAGGGAACACCCACGGAGCAGCGCAGGGCTGCTCCGACCTCAATCCCAGGAGTTCGCTATGTCCATGGTCTCTGACCTGCTTGACTTCATTCTCAACCTGCTCCGCAATCCCGACGCGGCCGCTGCGTTCAACGCCGACCCCGAGGGATCGCTGGCCAAGGCCGGCCTTGGCGGCCTCACGTGCGCCGATGTCGACGCGGTCCGCCCGGTCGTTCTCGATGTGGCGATGGCGGCCCCGAGCGGCGGCGGCGGCCACGGCGGCGGCGGCCACGGCGGCGGCGGCAACCACGGCGGCGGTCACGGCGGCGGCGGCAACCACGGTGGCGGTCACGGTGGCGGCGGCAACCACGGTGGCGGCGGCGACCACGGCGGCGGTCACGGTGGCGGCGACCACGACATCGCGATCGACCAGATCAAGATGTTGATCCAGACCTACACGTTCACCGCTGTGGACGACCACAGTGTCGACAACTCCGTGGACCAGGACATCTGGGCGAACGGCGACGTCTCCCAGATCTTCGAGACCACGACCATCGGGATCGAAGGCGACGGCAACACCGTGGCGACCGACGACGCAGTCGCCGCCAGTGGCGGTTCCACCGTCGCCGACGACCAGGCAGTGATCGTCTCTGGCGACGGATCCGCCGTGGCCCAGGATGACGGCAATGCCACATCGGGTGACGGCAACGCGGTTGGCGACAACGCGCCGGCTGCGAGCGGCGGCGGGATCGTCGCGGGCCAGGGCGGCATCGTCGCCGGCGGCAACGTGAACTACAACTCCGGCAACGGCTCGGGCAACGACAACTCCGACAACTCGGACAACTCGACCAACGTGTCCGTCGGGGACGTGGCCCTCAACTCGGGCAACGACAACTCGAACCACCAGGACAACTCCAACCACCAGGACCAGTCCGTCAACGGTTCCTACAACGACAACGACGGCATCGACAACGACGGTGGCGACAACGACGGCATCGACACCGACAACTCGGGCAACGACAACTCCGACAACTCCGACAACTCGGACAACTCGGACAACTCGACCAACGTGTCCGTCGGGGACGTGGCCCTCAACTCGGGCAACGACAACTCGTCCAACGACGACAACTCGAACAGCTCGGTGAACAACTCGGGCAACACCGACGACCACAGCGACGACGACGGCATCGACAACGACGGCGGCGACAACGACGGCATCGACACCGACAACTCGGGCAACACCGACAACAACTCGACCAAC
>Ga0209477_1000437_pt1 | contig 25801 bp, 23 predicted proteins | sample KloWWTupernatant_FD_187180 | JGI IMG/M metagenome (GOLD analysis project Ga0209477, IMG submission 187180) | Active sludge microbial communities from Klosterneuburg, Austria, studying microevolution and ecology of nitrifiers - Klosterneuburg... | ecosystem: Engineered > WWTP > Aerobic digester >... | reverse complement strand
GGTCTGACGGGTGATCTCACCGGCGGCGACCATTGTCCACACGATCCGCGGTCCCTCGAGCTTCTTGACCAACTCAGCGAGGGTCTTCACGTCCGAGACGACCGGGTTGATGTCATAGCCGATGACTTCGTGCCCGGCGGCACGCAGCCGCTCGCGCATGTTGCCGCCCATCTTGCCCAGACCGATCAGACCCAACTGCATTGGTGACTCCTGACGTGTGGAGGGAGGGTGTGCGAGGACAACGGACTCAGGCTACGCGCCCGGTGCAACCGTTTGAGGGGTCTCGACACGCACGGGTCGACGCAGTTTCCTCTGCATGTCGAGACCCCTCAAAGCATGGGGTGTATGCCGTGGGGCCGGGTTGGTGAGCCATCTCGCCAACCCAGGCACGCGGCATACGCAACCTGCCGCACGGCATACGAAGATTGGATGGGGTGGGTGAAGCGGGACTCAGCTGGCGAAGCGGACCGGCATGAGGACGTAGCGGTAGCTCGTGTCGGCCTCTCCGTCGGCGTCCTCCTGGCCGGTGAGCACGGCGGGGCGCGAGGGCTGGGTGAAGGAGATCCGGCTGTGGGTCGTGCCGACCGCGCCCAGACCATCGAGGAGGAACTGAGGGTTGAAGGCGATCTCCAGGCCGGGGCCGGTCATCGTGGACTCGACGGCTTCGGAGGCCTGGGCGTCGTCGCCGGTGCCGGCCTCGATCGTGACCTGACCCTCCTCGAAACGCAGACGCACGGGGGTGTTGCGCTCGGCGACGAGGGCGACGCGCTTGACGGCTTCGACGAGTTCGGCGGTCTTGATGACGGCCTCGGTGTCGCTGCTCGTGGGGAAGATCGACGAGACCTTGGGGTATTCGCCGTCGAGAAGGCGAGTCGTCGAGCGGCGCTGGCCGGACTCGAAGCCGACGAGGCCATCGCCACCGGCGGAGTCACCGAAGGCGAGGTCGATCGAGCCCGCGGCGCCCAGGGACTTGGCGGTGTCGAGCAGCTGACGGCCGGGCACGAGGATGACCTGGTTGGCGTCCGAGGAGGCGGGGTTCCAGCGGAGCTCGCGCAGGGCGAGGCGGTAACGGTCAGTGGCCAGAAGGGTCATCGTGTCGCCGTTGATCTCGACCCGGACGCCGGTGAGGATCGGCAGGGTGTCGCCGCGGTCGGCCGCGATCGCCACTTGGGCGACGGCCTGGGTGAAGGTGTGGCCGTCGACCGAGCCGCTCGCTGTGGGGGAGGAGGGCAGGGTCGGGTAGTCGTTGCTCGGCATCTGCATGAGGCTGAAGCGTGAGGAGCCGCAGGTGACATCGACCTTGTTGCCCGCGGTCGTGAACTCGACCTGGCGGCCGGCGGGGAGGTTGCGCGAGATGTCGGCGAGCAGGCGACCCAGGACGAGGACCGATCCTGCCTCGGAGACGTCGGCCGGGACGGTGACGCGCGCGGAGACCTCGTAGTCGAAGGCGGAGAGGGTCACCGAGCCCTCGGCGTCGGCCTCGAGCAGGATGCCGGCGAGCACGGGGACCGAGGGTCGCGCGGGCAGGCCGCGTGCGACCCAGGTGACGGCCTCGGCCAGGACATCGCGCTCGAGTTGGAACTTCACGGCATACCCATCCTCGTCCGGGATCGTGCAGGTGCGTTGTGCAGGTGCGTTGGTGAAAGTGCGGGAGGTGCGCGGTGGTCAGCGCACGGAGGAATGACACTAGTGCACCGTCGGCGTGGTGGATACCGCTTCAGGAATTGGGGTTCAACGGCCTGCGCTTGATGCCTTGCTGCACCCTTGTGCACTCGCTCGTTGTCGGGGGGCGAGAAGAGGAAGGGGGAGTAGTCATCGTCATAGGGGGTGTGGATCCTGTGGACAAGAGGGTGTCCGGGCAGGTCAGCAGGCGTGTCGCACGGTGGATGAGCGGGGCATGACTGGTGTAACCCACGGAGTGGATTCGGGACGGTCATGGGGCGTTCACATCGACGTCATCCGGAGCGCCCTCGTTGTCCACGTCCTGACTTAGGTTGTCCACAGTTGTCCACAGGTTGCTGTGGATGAATGAGGACAGGCAGTCCTCACCCGAGCTGTGACGAGAGTTGTCCACAGGGCAACCCACAACCCGTGGATGAACGTGCTCACCTGGTTGTGACTTGGCTGTGCGCACTGGCAGGGCGGGACTCACCGCGACTGGAGTTTGATCCGCCCGGTCAACTCGGTGACGTTGTTGTAGATCGCGCGGCGCTCGGCCATGAGGGTGCCGATCTTCTTGTTCGCGTGCATCACCGTCGTGTGGTCCTTGTTGAACTCCTTGCCGATCTCCGGCAGGGACATCGACGTGAGCTCTCGGCACAGATACATCGCGATCTGGCGAGCGGTGACGAGGACACGGGAGCGGGACGAGCCCCGCAGATCCTCGAGGGTGAGGCCGAAGTAGGAGGCGACCTGGGCCATGATCGTCGCGCTCGTGATCTCGCCGCCCTCGCTGGGGATGAGGTCCTTGAGGACGATCTCAGCCAGGGCCATGTCGACCGGTTGGCGGTTGAGGTTGGCGAAGGCCGTGACCCGGATGAGGGCGCCCTCGAGCTCACGGATGTTCGTCGTGATGCGGGTCGCGATGAACTCGATGACATCCGCCGGCACGTGGAGGCGCTCCTGGATGGCCTTCTTGCGCAGGATCGCCTCGCGGGTCTCCAGGTGCGGTGGCTGGACGTCGGTGAGTAGACCCCACTCGAAGCGACTGCGCATGCGCTCCTCGAAGCCGGCCAACTGCTTGGGCGGCACATCACTGGTGATGACGACCTGCTTGTTGGCGTTGTGCAGCGTGTTGAAGGTGTGGAAGAACTCCTCCTGCGTCTGCTCCTTGCCCTGCAGGAACTGGATGTCGTCGATGAGGAGCACGTCGACATCGCGATAGCGGCGCTGGAAATTGGCGGCCTTGTCGTCGCGGATGCTGTTGATGAAGTCGTTGGTGAACTCCTCGGAGTTCACGTAGCGCACTTTGAGGTGGGAGTAGAGGTTGCGGCTGTAGTGACCGATGGCGTGGAGCAGGTGGGTCTTGCCCAGTCCGGAGTCGCCATAGATGAAGAGCGGGTTGTACGCCCGGGCGGGGGTCTCGCCCACCGCGGTGGCCGCGGCGTGCGCGAAGCGGTTGCTGTCGCCGATGACGAAGGTCTCGAAGGTGTACTTCGGATTGAGGCGGGTCAACTCGACCTGCTCGGGGACGCCACCGCGTCGGTTGGTCAGTGGGAGAGCGGTCACCGATCCGACGGGCTCGTCATCCTCGATGCCGTCGAGTTCACGCCGACGGAGGGCACGCCTGATCTCAGGGTCGCCCTGGTCAGGGACGTCTCCCACTGAGTCCTCGCCCGGGCTGCGTTCGCCGCGCTCGGTTCGCTCGGGCTCCTCGGTCGGGGCGTCGACCAGGGCATGGTCAACGGTGACGGCGAGGCGGACGGGATGCCCGAGGGACTCCGTCAGGCTGGCGATGATGCGCTCACGCAGCCGGGTCTCGACGATTTCCTTGGTGAAGTCGTTGGGTGCCGCGACCAGGGCGGTGTCGTCGAGGAGGCCGACCAGCTTGGCGAGGGAGAGGAAGGCTCGCTCCTGGACGGACACCCCGTCGTTGTCGAGGGTTGCCAAGGTCTTTTCCCAGATGACATTCATCGACCCATCGGCCACGGCGTCGTGCTCCCTCTCCAGCGCATCCCGGGCGAAGTCCCACGAATGGCGGCTTCGATGTTGCCATGCGTCCCTGCGCATCCACAGGGATGTCCACAGTCTGTGTGTTAAGTCTGGGCTGTGGTTGCCTTGGGGCCCAGGGGCTCCGCACGAAGTCCAGACCGTAACCCCTTGGGGCCCGCCTGAGCAACCAGAAGTTCACCTGATTCGGCGTGTCGTGCGTGGGTCCGCCCGTTCTCCTGAGATGGTGAGCGGTTGGTCGTCGGGGCGTCAGGCGAGGGAGGACCGAGTTCGGCTGGTTTGACCCGTCGCGCTGCACTCCCGTACCGTTGAACGGCCTGTTGTATCGGGCGTTTTCGCCTGCCCGTGCCAAGGATGTGCCGGCCGTTCCGGTCCACGTCGTCCTCTGCACGGACTGACGATCGCGACCGATGCAGCCAGCACCGTGAATCAGCACTGAGACTGCACCAAGACTGCTTCAACCAGGGTTCCTTCCCAAACCCACCTTTTGTCGAAAGAGATCAGCCGTGAGCAAGCGCACCTTCCAGCCGAACAACCGTCGTCGGGCCAAGACCCACGGCTTCCGTCTTCGCATGCGCACCCGCGCCGGCCGCGCCATCCTGGCCGCCCGTCGCCGCAAGGGCCGCGCCGAGCTGTCTGCCTGAGGCCACGCCGGTGCTCCCGGCGCGCAGCCGCCTGCGGGAACGCAGCGACTTCACGTCGGTGGTCCGAGGCCCAGGTGGCACTCGAGCGGGGTCAAGGCTCCTCGTGGTCCACGCCACCGCAACCGACACGCGTGCGGGCATGCCCCCGCGTGTCGGTTTTGTCGTGTCCAAGGCCGTCGGTGGAGCCGTCACGCGCAACAGGGTCAAGCGTCGCCTGCGCGCCCTCATCGCGAGCCACCTGGCCTCCCTGCCCCAAGGCGTCGACCTCGTGGTCCGGGCCAATCCCGCGGCGTCCTCGGCAAGCTTCGAGGACCTGGAATATGGCCTGATTCCGTTGCTGCACAAGGCAATTCGACAGATCAAGGTGGCTTGAGATGGCGACCTCCGTGCGTCGAGCGCTCGCCATGCCCCTGATCCTCCTGGTCCGCGCCTACCAACGACTCATCTCGCCGCTCCTGCCCCCCTCGTGCCGCTATTACCCGAGTTGTTCGGCGTATGCCGTGACCGCCCTCGAGCGTTTCGGTCCCGTCCAGGGAACTTGGCTGGCCCTCCGCCGGTTGGGCAGGTGCCACCCCTGGTCGGATGGGGGCGTGGACCACGTCCCGGCCCGGCCCGGTGAGGTGCTCGACGACCTCGGCCGATCCGTGAGTCACCCGGACGTGGATCGCCAGAACTTCGTTCGACACGACTTCGTTCGACACCCCGCCACCGACCTGACTGCGCACACCTGCTGAGCCGGCCCCCCGGCATACCGAATCTTTCCCGCGGAGCGACAAGCGAAGCGGACAACCCAAGAGGACCTGATGGGCGACTTCTTCAACTCCGTGCTCTACCCGATCGAATTGCTGGTCGCGTGGATCATGTACGGCTTCCACTCGGCCCTGACGACGATCGGGATGTCGTCCGGCGGTGGCTGGACGTGGGCGCTCTCGATCGTCGGCCTCGTGATCGTCATGCGGGCGGCAATGATCCCGCTCTTCGTGAAACAGATCAAGGCCTCGCGCAAGATGCAGCTCATCCAGCCGGAGCTGCAGAAGATCCAGAAGAAGTACAAGGGCAAGACCGATCCTGAGTCGCGCCAGGCGATGACCCAGGAGACGATGGAGCTCTATCGCAAGGAGCAGACGAACCCCTTCTCCTCGTGTCTGCCGATCCTCGTGCAGTCACCCTTCTTCTTCGGCCTCTTCCGAGTGCTCAACGGCCTCCAGGACATCGCGGACGGCAAGCGCGACACGATCGGGCCGATCACCAAGGCGGTCGCGAGCGAGGCGGAGCAGGCGACGATCTTCGGCGCGCAGCTCTCCGATCACTTCCTCGGGGCGGACTCACTCAACACGCAGATCGTCACGGTCATCCTCATCATCCTGATGTCGGCCACCACCTTCACCACGCAGTACCAACTGATGATGAAGAACATGCCGGCGTCCGCGCTGGACAACCCCTTCGCCAAGCAGCAGAAGATCATGCTCTATGCGATGCCGGTGCTCTTTGCGGTGTCGGGCATCAACTTCCCGATCGGTGTGCTCATCTACTGGTTCACCACCAACGTGTGGTCGATGGTCCAGCAGTTCTACGTGATCCGTCGGATGCCCACCCCCGGCTCCGAGGCCGAGAAGGCGCTCCACGCCCGTCTGGCCAAGCGGGGCAAGGCGATCCCGATCGCTGCCAAGTCCGTGACCCAGTCAGAGTCCGAGGGCGATGGTGACGGCACGGATGGCACGGATGCCGTCGCGCCCAAGGTGTCGGGACAGCGCCAACAGCCCAAGAGCAAGAAGCGCGCCCGCAAGCCGCAGAACCCCGCCCAGCCAGGCGGAAAGCCCACACCCGGGGACGACGGATCCACCTCGGGTCCGGGCTCACCCATCAGCTGACCCACGGGTGCCGGCGGACCGATGCGCACCGCCGGACCTGACCACGGGACGACGCCGTCCCCCTGCCCTGCAAGGAGTTCGACCATGAGCGAGAACGAGACCGAGGCCACCGAGGTGCACGCGGCGGCCGACGTTGACGATGTGACCGACCAGACCGAGGTGTCCAGCGAGACCAATGACACCGAGGCTCCGAGGGAAGAGGGCGAGACCAAGGCGCCCGCGACCGGCCGCGGCGGACGCAAGGCCCAACTCGAGAAGGAAGGCGAGGTTGCTGCTGACTTCCTCGAGACCCTGCTCGACATCTGCGACCTCGACGGGGACATCGATGTCGACATCGATGGCGACCGCGCCGCAGTGTCCATCGTGGACTCCGAGGAGGGCCGGGTGCCGCGCCGCCTCGTCGGTCAGGACGGCAAGGTCCTGGACTCCCTTCAGGAGCTGACGCGCCTGGCCGTCCAGACGGCGACCGGTGAGCGCAGCCGGCTCATGCTCGATGTCGCCGGACACCGGGCTGAGCGCCGCGCGGCTCTTGTCGAGATCGCCAAGGAAGCCATCGCGAAGGTCAAGGAGGGCAGTGAGCGCGAAGCCCTGTCCCCCATGACGGCCTTCGAGCGCAAGGTCGTGCACGACGAGATCCTCGCTGCGGGTTTGGTCTCGGAGTCCGAGGGCGTGGAGCCGCGCCGGTTCGTCGTCGTCCTGCCTGCCTGATGTTTCACGTGAAACATCACGCTCCGTGCTCGCTCGATCCGAGCCTCAACTCATGACCGAGGCTCCACTCACGCCGCCAGCCGCACCTTCGGGTGCGGCTGCGGTGTTCGGTGACCGTATGCCGTGGGCACGCCGGTTTGCGGAGATCCTCGCGGACACCGGGGTGAGCCATGGACTCATCGGCCCTCGTGAGGTGACCCGCCTCTGGGATCGCCACCTCCTCAACTGTGCAGTGATCGAGGATTCCTTCCCACCGAGCACTCGGGTGATCGACGTCGGTTCGGGTGCTGGCCTTCCCGGCCTGGTCCTCGCGCTGGTGCGCCCCGATCTCGAGATGCATCTCGTCGAGCCGATGCTGCGCCGGACGACGTGGCTGACCACAGTGGTCGATGAGCTCGACTTGGCCAATGTGACGGTCCATCGAGGTCGAGCCGAGGAGTTCGTGGGATCGTTGTCCGCCCCGTGGGTGACCGCTCGGGCGGTCGCGCGGCTCGACAAGCTTGCGCGCTGGTGTGCACCGCTGCTCGATGCCGACGGCACCCTGGTGGCGATGAAGGGACGGTCCGCGACCCAGGAGTTCGAGGAGGACCGACCAGCGCTGGACCGGATGGGCTTGCGGACAGCCATGGTGAGCGAGCACGGAGCTTCGGTCCTCGACGAGCCTGTCTTGACGGTGGACCTGACCTTTGTCCGGGCCTCCACGCGGCCAGGAAGGTCCAAGGGGACGCGGCGTCGCACGCAGCGCTGAGTCCGATCGGCGGCGCGGTTGGCCGCCGGCGAGGGCCGTGCCTCGCCGGCGGATGTTTCACGTGAAACATCGGTGAGTGTCGTGAACTGAACACATCCGGCGTCGCCGCCGAGACATAACGGGAACTCCGAGACTCCTACGTTCGGAGCATGCGCCAACTACTCGCCCTGTGTTGTATCCCGGTTCTCCTCCTGGCCGGCTGCGGTCTCGACGACGCCACGGACAGCACCACTGACTCGCCTGCTGTGAGTGAGTCAGCCACCAACAGCTCGAGTGCGACATCCACACCCACCGAGAGTGCCTCGGCGGCCCAGCCTGCGGCGGCAGCGCCGGCACCCGCTCAGCCAGCACCTGCCGTCCAGGATCCCCCACCTGCGGATGGGCCGCGGCAGACCGACCTGCTCTATGGATACGAGTACGCCTGGGACGAGGGCATGTCGGTGTCCGTTTCCGTGCCCCAAGAAATTCAGGCCTCGCAGACCATGAGGCAGAACTTCCCGAACAGCGCCATCCACGTCGTCAATGTGACCGTGACCAACACCGGGACCGTTGACCGGAACGTCAGCGATCTGACCTTCACGGGACACGCGGGCGGTCGTGAGGCGATGCCGGTCTATGACATGGAGATGGGCCTGATGCAGCGCTTCACCCCGCTTGCGCCGGGGGAGTCCGACACCTACCAGCTGCTCTTCGAGACTGACTTCGGTCAGACCCCGAGCATTGAGGTGTCCTTCGACTCATCCGTGATGACCGTCCTCTACGAGTGACCGTCTTCTCGGCTCGACCCGTCCATCACGGGTCGAGCCGGGGCTGCCTTTGCCCGGGGAGCCGTTCGTGGGGTTTGATGACAGGGTTCACCCCCTCCCGACGAAGGTGTTTGCGCGTGTTCCCAGCTGTGGACCTCACCACCGAACGAACCGTTGCCCCGGGTATCGGCTTCCCCGAGATTCTGGCCCACCGAGGCACGCCATTGGGGTGGCCCCGACACATGGACGAACATCCAGCCCTCCAGTCCTCGGATGACGATGTTTCACGTGAATCATCTCTTGACTCAGGGACGACGTCCTCGACTCCAACAACCGATGTTTCACGTGAAACGCGGGTGACGACCGAAGAGTCGACGGTCCCCGAGGCTGATGTTTCACGTGAAACATCAGCGGATGTGCGCGATGACCTCGCGGCGGCCATTCCCGAGGGTGACGAGGAGAGCCCGTTGGCCCAGGCGGTTGCCGCCGACGCGCGGAAGCGGATCACCCTGACGGGCCGAATTCTTCCCCGGCCAGCGGAGCCCCGAGTCCTGACCGTGGCGAACCAGAAGGGCGGAGTCGGCAAGACGACGACCGCCGTCAACGTCGCCGCCGCCCTCGCTCAGGCTGGGGCGAGAGTTCTGGTCATCGATCTCGACCCCCAGGGCAATGCGAGCACCGCCCTCGGGATCGACCACCATGCCGAGGTGCCGAGCATCTACGACGTCCTCGTCGAGGGCACCCCGTTGGCCGAGGTGGTTCAAGCCTGCCCCGACGTCGACGGCCTGCTATGTGCGCCGGCGACCATTGACCTGGCCGGCGCCGAGATCGAACTGGTCTCTTTGGTCGCCCGCGAGACGCGTCTGGCCAAGGCGGTCACGGCATACCTGAGCAGTGCAGCCGAGCGGGGCGCCCCGGTGGACTACGTCTTCATCGACTGCCCGCCGAGCCTGGGCCTGCTCACCGTGAACGCGTTCGTGGCGGCGGGGGAGGTCTTCATCCCGATCCAGTGCGAGTACTACGCGCTCGAGGGACTCTCCCAACTGCTCAAGAACATCGAGCTCATCCGCAACCACCTCAATCCCGGGCTGCACGTCTCCTCGATCCTGCTCACCATGTTCGACGGGCGCACCCGCCTGGCCGCACAGGTGGCCGAAGAGGTCCGCTCCCACTTCCCTGATCAGACCTTCCGCGCGGTCGTGCCGCGATCCGTCCGCATCTCCGAGGCGCCCAGTCATGGTCAGACCGTCATGACTTATGACCCCAACAGCAGCGGCGCGCTGTCCTATCTCGAGGCCGCCTCCGAGATGGCCGAGCGCAACACCCTGCCCAACGCGCCGATCACCGATGACAACAAGGAGTCCTGAGATGAGCGAAAAGCGTCGCGCGTTGGGCCGTGGCCTGGGCGCTCTCATCCCCTCGAGCGGGAGCAACGAGCGGCCGACCGACGTCTTCTTCGGGCCGGACAGCCATCGCGGGCAGCCTTCGGCAGAGCCCGGCGCTGCCGGGTCCGACGAGCACGCCTCCACCCCGGAAGGGGTGGCTTCCGCAGACGGGGGAGAACGTCCCACCACCGACTCGGCCCCGGCACCCACTTCCGTGTCGAACGCTGATGACTCGGGGCTCACTCCGGTCCCCGGTGCGACCTATGCCGAGATCTCGCTCGACGCCATCCGTCCGAACCCGCGCCAGCCCAGGACCGTCTTCGACGAGGACGACATGGCCGAGCTCGTCCACTCGATCCAGGAGATCGGCGTCCTCCAGCCCATCGTGGTGCGCCCGATCCCTTCCGGGGAGCAGTCCGACGACGGCGTGCGCTTCGAGCTCATCATGGGGGAGCGCCGCTGGCGAGCCTCCCGGGCCGCGGGCAAGGAGGTCGTCCCCGCCATCATCAAGGCGACCGAGGAGGACGATCTCCTGCGCGATGCCCTCCTCGAGAACCTCCACCGCAGCCAACTCAACGCCCTCGAGGAGGCAGCGGCCTATCAGCAACTGCTCGACGACTTCGGCTGCACCCAGGAAGAGCTCGCCACTCGGATCGGTCGGTCCCGGCCGCAGATCTCCAACACCTTGCGCCTGCTCAAGCTGCCGCCCCTGGTCGCCCGTCGGGTCGCCGCCGGAGTCCTGAGCGCCGGCCACGCCCGGGCCCTGCTCGCTCTGCCCGACGGAGGAGCGATGGAGCGGCTGGCCCAGCGCATCGTGGCCGAGGGCCTGTCGGTGCGCTCGGTCGAGGAGATCGTCACCCTCGGTGGTGACGAGGAGAAGGTCACCAGGCGCAGGCCCCGTGCCGGCGGGCGCCGTCCCCAACTCGACGACATCGCCGCTGAGCTCTCCGACCATCTCGAGACGCGTGTGCTCATCGCCCTGGGGCAGCGCAAGGGCAAACTCACCGTGGAGTTCGCCAGCGTCGAGGACCTTCATCGAATCACGGCAGCCATGGGACTGAAGGAACGCGCCTGACAGCGACCACACGGCATGCGGCACCATGGTCCACGACACTCATTGACGACAGGGGGACACCATGACCGACCGCCAGGACCTCATCCGCTTCTTCTCTGCCCTGGACGGCGGCGGCGATGTCGTCTTCGTGCGCCCGGGGGACCACACCGCGGGCGAAGCCGCGCAGGATGCTGCGGAGTTCCTCGCCGACCGGGGCCACCCAGCAGGCGTGTGGCTGGGCTGGGACCGGGTGGGGGACGATCAGGCCTTTGCGGGCGGTGCGCTCGTGGCCCCGTTGACGCTCTGGTATGGCGGTGAGCAGGCCCGTGCCGAGGCCCTGCTGGCCACCCTGCCGGAGCGCTATGCGTGGTCCCACGAGGCCGATGAGCATACCGCGTGGTTCACGCTGTCGAGGGTGCTCTCGGAAGAGGAGCGCGCCTACCCGGAGCCCAGTGACCAGGGGGCCGTCCTGGAACGCATCGGTGTCATCCGCGCCGAGGACGGACAGCGCAACGACCCGCCCAAGGGCTACTGGGACGAGGACGAGGAGATCCCGCCACGGCAGCCGCTTCCGGAGTCGGACCTGGTCTGGCTCGACGAGGTGTTCGCGAACGGCTCGACCAAGAGCCGGTTGCAGGCACTGCGCGTGGCCGGGCCCACGAGCGACCAAGCGGTCGACGGGGTGCTCTCCGACCTTGGCGCGCTCGCGAAAGGCGACGTTGCCGACGAACTCGAACGCCTCCTCCGCGTGCTGGGCAACGAGGGCCATACCCGCTATGACGAGGTCGTGGATGCCCTGGCGGCGATGCGCGGCTGGGCCGCCAGGACCGCAGCGGCCAAACATCTGAAGCTGCGCGTGGGTGAGGGCGGAGTTGCGGCCGAGGCGACCATCCGCGGCTGGCTGTCCGGCAAACAGCGCAGTGAATCCTCGGAGAACGTGCCCGGCGGCATCTCCGCGCTGAGTGATTTGCTCCGTCAGCGCACCGGCAGCAGCGAGGCTGAGGCCCTGCGCGAGTTGGCCGACGACGAGCGGCTGTCCGAGGGGTCGCGCCAGACGGCGCGGCAGTACCTCGGCTTCCTCGAGTCCGACTGAGGCAACGCTCGACGCCACCGTGTGGCGACCTGGAGCCAGCCCCACGGCATACGCACAATGCACTCGGCCCCGCTCACCAAAGGTGAACGGGGCCGAAAAGCGTTGCAGGAGTAGGCAATTCAGCCCATCAAGGCTCAGCTGAGGAAGGGCTCGAGCTCGCGCAGCAGCTTGGGCTTGGGCATCGCGCCGACGATCGTCTTGACGATCTCGCCACCCTTGTAGAGGTGCATGGTCGGGATGCTCGTGATGCCGAGCTTGCCGGTGATCGCGGGGTTCTCGTCGGTGTTGAGCTTGACGATCTCGAGCTGGTCACCGTGGCTCTTGGCGATTTCCTCGAGCACGGGAGCCACGGCGCGGCACGGGCCGCACCAAGGAGCCCAGAAGTCGACGAGCACGGGCTTGTCGGCGCCGAGGACCTCGATCTCGAAGTTGTCGTCGGTCACGACCTTGAGGTCAGCCATGGGGAGTCCTTTCGTGGGCCGACGCGGGTCGCGTGCGGCGTTCGGGTTCGATCCTACGTGGGGGAGGGGACAGGGGCGCCCGGGCGGCGGGCCCCGATTAGAGCGTGCCGGGGCGCCCGGGGGAACTCAGTGGGCGAGATAGCGCTCGGCGTCGAGCGCTGCGGCACAACCGGATCCGGCCGCAGTGATGGCCTGCCGATAGGTGTGGTCGACGAGGTCCCCGCACGCAAAGACGCCCGGCACGGAGGTGCGCGTCGAGCGGCCCTCGCACACGACATAGCCCTCGTCGTCGAGGTCGACGCGCCCCTGCACCAACTCGTTGCGCGGGTCGTGACCGATCGCGATGAAGAGACCAGTCACCGCCAACTCCGAGGTCTCGCCCGTCGCCGTGTCGCGCAGCGTCACGCCACTGAGCTTGTCGCCGCCGTGGATCGCCTCGACCGCGGAGTTCCAGGCGAAGCGGATCTTGTCGTTGGCGTGGGCCCGCTCGGCCATGATCTTGCTCGCCCGCAACTCGTCGCGCCGGTGGATCAGGGTCACCGAGCGCGCGAACTTGGTGAGGAAGGTCGCCTCCTCGACCGCGGAGTCGCCGCCGCCGACGACCGCAATGTCCTGATCGCGGAAGAAGAAGCCGTCGCAGGTCGCGCACCACGAAACCCCGTGTCCTGACAGCCTTTTCTCGTCCGGCAGGCCCAACTCGCGATAGGCCGAGCCCATCGCGAGGATGACAGTCCGGGCGCGATGCCGGACCCCTTCGCTGTCGACGACGACCTTCACGTCCCCATCCAACTCGACCGCCTCGGCGTCGTCGCGCACCAACTCGGCCCCGAAGCGCTCGGCCTGGGCCCGCATCTGCTCCATGAGGTCCGGGCCCATGATGCCATCGCGGAAGCCGGGGAAGTTCTCGACCTCGGTGGTGTTCATGAGTGCCCCACCGGCGGTCACGGCGCCCTCGAAGACGAGTGGCTCGAGGTTGGCGCGCGCGGCATACACGGCCGCCGTGTAGCCCGCCGGTCCGGAACCGATGATGATGACGTCACGGACGGGAGTGGAGTCGGCCTGGGCGGGCGCGTCGGACACGTCGGACACTTCCTCGAGGGGTTGGGGGCGGCGCCGGGGCGCTGGTCGTTGCCAACCGATCCTAGGGCTCGTGTGTTCCCGCCGCGTGCGGGCTCGCCTTCGTTGGACCTCAGTTGGGCAGGCTCTGGGGCCCGACGCGGAGCTCACTGTGGCCGGTGCGACAGGAGCGACCGACGAGGTATGCCGTCTGCTCACCACTCGCCGTCGCGGCCACGACCAGCGCGGCCGGCTCACCGTCATGGGTCACGAGGTCGATGAGGACGCCGGCATCGCCGGGAATGCCCAGGGCACTCGCGCAGTCACGACCGCCGATGGCGGTGCCGATCGGTCCGATGGCCGGGCTCTCCGAGGCGAGTTCACGAAGCCGGTCCCCGGTCGAGGTGAGCGCGACCCGGGCGGCAGGGCTGAGGTCGGAGCCCGACCACTGACCCTCGGTCCTGATGACGTGGACGCTTCCGGCGGGGAGCATGCCAGTCACCGACGTCCCCTCCGCAGTGCCGGGCAGGCCCGCACCGTCGGGCGCAGCGTTGGAGTCGGCGGCGCCGGCGGCCACCGAGGTGGCGGACTGACTCGTGCCGCTGAAGGCCGCGATCATCCCGGTCGCGCCACCCGTGGCGATCAAGCCACCACCGGCGACGGCGACCAGACCGGCAGCAGCCGCCAGCCACGGCCCCCGGCGTTGGGTGCGACGGGTTCGATACGCACCCAGGTCGACAACCGGTGCGTCCGGCACACCGAGCCGTTCCTGCTCGGCCAGCGTGGCCTGGATGCGCCGGACGAGATGATCGGGCATCGGTCCCGGATCGGGGAGACTTCGAAGGAGGGCCCTCATGCCCGTCGGGTCGTCCTCGACGGGACGGTCCGCATCGCCGGACTGCTCGATCATCGGTCCTCCCCTCGGGTCGTGGTGGTCACCGGGCCCGTGACCGTGGCATTGCTGTTGGGTGCAGCGGTCGACGCAGGTGCGCGACCCAATGGTTCTGACGCGCCAGCTGCCTCGGTGGTTCCCGCGGGGACTCGGAGCAGCGCGGCGAGGGCCTCTCGGCCCCGGAAGCAACGGGATTTCACCGTGCCCTCGGCGACCTCGAGGATCTGTGCGGCCTCGGCGACGGACACGCCGTGCATGTCCACGAGGACCAGGGCCATCCGCTGGCCCTCTGGCAATTGTGCGAGTGCCGCCCGGACGTCGAGCACGGCTTCGGTGCTCGCGTGGTCGTCGCCCTCGTCAGGGAGGTCGATCTCCGAGAGATCACCGGCCCGCCGGAGGACGTGACGTTCGCGCCGCAGCCGATCCATGCAGGCGTTGACCGTGATCCGGTGCAGCCAGGTCGTGACCGCCGCGTCCCCGCGATACTTCGCGGCATGTCGAAAGGCCGAGACGAAGGCGTCCTGGACGCAGTCGGCCGCCAGTTCCCGATCACCGCCCACCGTGCGGGTGGCCACGGCCCACATCCGGTCACGATGGCGCCGAAAGATCTCGCCGAAGGCGTCGGGATCACCGGCGACATGGCGCCTCAGGAGTTCCTTGTCGTCGGCTTCCATGGCGCGTGGTCCGGGCGTCAGCCCAGGACGGTGACCTCACCCAAGTGGGCACGGAAGAAGCCGTCCCCGTCTTGGGAGAGATTGGTGAACCACACGATGACGTACTGCTGGGCTCCGGTCTCCGGCGGCACCGCGACGTCGACCTGCCCGTTGGCGCCGGACAGTTGGCCCGCGGTGATCGCGCCGTCGAGGGAGCGGCTCGCGGAGAGCAGGATGGTCACATCGGCGGGCGTCTTGAGGTTGAGGCGGACGAGCGTGGGCGTGACCGCGGGCCCGAGGTCGACGATCACCCCGACGCCAGGCTTGATGCCACCGAGGTTGGCCGTGCGATAGCCCTCGCTCAGCCACTCCGTGTCCGGATTCCCGTCGAAGACACGCGGAGCCAGATCGCCGTTCTCGCTGTTGTCACCGAGCGGGTCGAAGCCGTCGGCACTGAGGATGGCCTTCGGTTGGGGCCCCTCAGCGGCGGTCGCTGACGGCGACGGGCTCGGGCTGGCTGCCGCAGCAGCACCGAAGTCGAGGTCGGTCTGGGAGCCGATCTTGCGCACGCCGTTGATGCCGACGATGAGGGCGAGGATGACGAAGCCCGCCACCAGGCCCAGGGCGAGCTTGGACTGTTGTCGGCTCAGTGGCTCCGCGGGAGCACCCGGCAGGGGTGGCTCCAACTCGCCCACATCGATGCTCCGGGGGGCCGGGGCGGGTGGACGCCCGGGAGGTGCACTCGAGGTGGAAGCGGCGGGCGCCGTCCCGACCGCAGCCGTGGGCGTGGTGGTGGGCGTGGGCGTGGTGGTGGGCGTGGTGGTGGGCATGGTGGTGCTCGCCGCACTGGAGAAGGTGCTGGCCGCGGCCGTCGCCTCAGCAACACCCGCCACGCCCGCAGCCGCCGCACCGGCTGCCGCCGCACCGGAACCCGCTGCTCCGCCGGCCATTTGATCGCGTCTCTCGGCTGCCTCAGGGCTCGAGGTGACCGCCTGGGACGCACCCGGGGCGGACCCAGCCGGGGAGGCGGGGTCGGCGCGCGTGGGGTCCGGGATCGTCACGGGCGTGGGCCGCCCCACGATCGGCCGGCTGGACCAGGGCGCCACCTGACGGGCGTAGTCGCCGGGGCTGGTCGGACCACCGCGACCACTCAGGGTCATCCGGCACAGACCGTCGAGGTCACGCGGCACGCCCGCTGCGATCTCGGACGGCGCCGCGGCCCCACCGAAGGAACGGGGGGCCGGATCGAGGGAGGAGGGCACCTCGGTGAGCGGCCAACGGCCGGTCAACCCGGCATACGCGAGGGCAACCACCCCACGGGCGTCGCTTCGGGCGGCCTCCGCCCCCCCGAGATCGACCTGATGCAGCGCCGCAGCGGTGGCCAGTCCGCGCACCTTGACGGTGCCCTCGGAGGTCCGGAACACCGACTCAGGGGTGAGGCGCAAGTGGTGGACACCGCGGGCACCGGCGGCGGCAAGCGCCGTCGCCACCTCACCTGAGATGCGGCGCACCTCGTCGCCGGGCAGGCCACCCGACCGCACGAGCTGGGCCACGGATTCGGCGTCATCCAGGGACTCCTCGACGACATAGGCGATCGGACCCTCGGTGCCGATGTCGAGCACACGCACCGTCGCGGGGATCTCCAGGCCCGCGGCGACCCGGGCAGCATCGAGCACGGCGGGCACGCGTGGGTCCGTCGCCGGAAGGCACAAGATGGACACCGATCTGGCGAGCTCGGGCTCGGACGCACGCCAACGCTCGGTGCCGTGTGCCTGCTCGAGTCGGGCCGTGGCGGTGTAGCGCCCACCGAGCGTCGTGCCGGGTCCCACACCTTCCACGCGAGGGTCTCCTCTTCTGTGTGCGTCGTTCTTGGGTTCGTCGTTCTTGGGTTCGTCGATCCTGTGTGCGTCGAGTCCGCGTCGCCCGGGCCTGCTCAGGCGTGACCCATAGTAGGTGCTGGCTGCTCAGCCTCGGCGGAGCCGCCGGACGAGCGGGCCGACGAGGTCCTGGACCTCGCGCACCTTGAGCAGGTGGGCGGCACCGAGTGTCACCAGTAGGTGGATCGGGCCCGCGACGGCGAGCCAGGCCAGGCAGAGGAGCGGGCCGCCTTCCCAGAGGTCCGGTGCGACCTGCTTCAGCAGGAGCCAGAGGAGGGCCGCCGACGCGAGGGCGGGGATGCCCAGGCGGGCGTATGCCGTGAGGGCACCTCCCAGCCCCAACCTCCCCAGCCGTCTCCGGATGAGGGCGAAACCGATGAGTCCGCCCACGGCATACGCAATCGACTGTCCCAGCCCCACCGCAATGGCGGTGTGACGCGGGTCCAGGGTGGCGCCGATCAACGCGCCGGTCTGAGAGATGGCGGTCACCACGAGTTGGATGAAGAACGGGGTGCGGGCGTCCTCGTGGGCGTAGAAGAAGCGCTCGGAGAGGTAGAACCAGCCGAACGGGATCACGCCGCAGTAGAGGGCCATGACGACGACGGCGACGGCATGGGTCTGGGGGTAGGAATTGCCGGGGAAGAGAACCCGGGTGATGACGTCGGCGAAGGCGATGACGAAGAGGACCCCCGGGACGAGGATGACAGCTGGCATGCGCAGGCCGCGGAGCAGGTCGGCGGCGAGGTGTTGCCGGTTCCGGGCCTGCACGCTCGTGGCCATCCGGGTGAAGAGGGCGGTGACGAGGGAGACGGTGACGAGCGAGTGGGGGAGCATGAAGAGGAGGTAGGCGTTGTCGAAGGTCGCCCGGCCCGGACCGATGGCGCGCTGGTCCGCGAGCAGGTCGGTGGCACGGGTGAGCACCTTCGAGGTGATGATGAAGCCGAGTTGGGCCACAAGGACTGCGGCAAAGGTCCACCCCGCGACCTTCGAGGCCGAGCCCAGACCCACTCCCCGGAAGCCCCAGACCGGCCGATAGCGAAAGCCCATGCGACGCAGCGGGACGATGAGGCACAGGGCCTGCATGGCGATCGACAGCGTGCTGGATCCGCCGAGGATCCAGATCATCGTCGGCGTCCACTCGCTCGGCCCGGCCATCCGCGGCTGCCCGGAGAACAGGAAGAGGAGGAGGCCACCCAAGGAGACGATGTTGGCGACGACCGGGGCCCACATGTACGCGGCGAAGCGATTGTTGGCGGTGAGGATCTGGCCGAGCAGGGTGTAGAGGCCGTAGAAGAAGACCTGGGGCAGGCAGATGAAGGCGAAGGCGACGGCCAGGGTGAAGGCGTCTCCGGCCTTGACCTTGGAGTAGGCGCTGACGAGCAGGGGTGCGGCGACCGTCACCAGGACGGTGGCCGCGAGGAGGAAGGCGAGCGCGAGAGTGACGATCCGGTTGACGAACTCCTGCCCCCCGTCCGGGTGCTTCATCGCCTTGACGATCTGAGGGACGAGGACGGCGTTGAGCACGCCGCCGGCGACGATCAGATAGAACTGGTTGGGCAGGGTGTTGGCCACGCCGAAGGCGTCTGCGGAGAGACCCGTCGTGCCGATGATCCCGGCCAGAAGCGACACCCGGACCACGCCGAGGATGCGGCTGGTGAGGGTTCCGGCCGCCATGATCACGCCGGAGCGGGCGACTGTCGCGCCCCCGCCCGGCGACGGCCTGTCGCTGCTCACGAGTCCCAGCCTCGGGCGGATCCGCCCTCGGGAGCGCGCTCCATCACTGTCCCAGTCTCATCGACCTGGATCGCATTCGGGGGGAGTTCGCCGTCGGCGATCCGGCGGCGGGCCGCCGCGCGGCTGCGCCAGAGACCGAGCGCGAGCGCGAGGACCGCCAGTCCGCCGAGGAGGACGTAGATCCAGTTCCCGGTGGGAGAAACCCGCACGTCCATCATGGTCGTCGGACCCACGCTCACCCCGGACGGCCCGGTCACCCGGGCCTCGACACGCACCGGCCCTGCGGCGAGAGCCGACGCCTCATAGGTGACGGTCGTCCGGCTGAGCGCGCCGATGGTGACCTCCTTGACGGGGGTGGTGATCCGCAGCCGCGGGTTGTCGGGCACGAGTTGGACCCGGACCCCCTCGACCTCGACGGCGAGATCGTTGAACACGGTGACCTGGAGGCGACCGCGATCGGCGAGGAAATTGATCGTCTGGGGCGCGACGCGCACCGACCGCACCGAGTTCGCGACCTCGGCGTCGACGCCGACGAGGACCTGGTCGAAGGCGTCGGCCCGGCCCCGCCAGCGCGTCGAGTCCAGCGCGGCGAGGCGACGTTCCCAGTCGCCGAGCACCAGGTCGCGGTCCGCGCGGATCTGGGCTGCCCCGTTCGCCCGCTCCTGCAGGCTGGTGAGGGCCTTCCACGTCGAGTCGCCCAGGGGCGAGGGGAGAGGGTCGGCGGCGACATCGCTCACCGGCTCAGTGCGCGCGGGCGCAGATCCGGCCTGGGCCAACACAGCGGTGGGAGTGGTGTGCCCCAGCCAAGGGATCTGGTCGGCACTCGTCAGGAGGGCCTTGACCGAGGCAGGGTCGGGGTCGAGTCCACGAGGTAGGGCCAGCAGGACCGTGCGCGCGAGGCCGGGGGACTCCCGGAGGTGGGCCATGGTCAGGGCGAGGAACTCCTGCCTGCCGACCCCGGCGGTCTCGACGCGCACCGCGCGATCAACGGCCGCGACGAGGCGCTCGGAGTTGGCGAGCAGGGGCGTCCCGTCCACGGCTCGACGACCGGCATCGCCCTGGGCGACATTCCAGGCCAGTCCACCCCGCCCGACGATGACCGCACCCGGAGCGGCACCCAACTGCCCGGCATACCGCTCACTCGCCTCGGGGGACCAGGCCGACTCCGCCGGCCAGACGACGTCGGCACGTCCGGACACCAAGCGTGCGGCGGCCTCCGCCGATTCGAGGCGCCCGGTGGGTCGCACGCCGGCGGGCAGGGCCGCGAGGTCGGGGTCACCCGCGGGCAGGACCCACGGTGAACTGGCACTCAACTGGCTGACGAGTCGGCGTCCCGCGGCCGCTCGCACGGCCTGCTCGGCCGCCAAGGGCGTGAGCCCGGAGAGATCGGGGGCGGTCTCGGGAGGGGTGTTCGTGGCGGACGGGGACGGAGACGGACTGGCACTCGGAGCGGTCGACGGGGCATTCGATGGAGCGGTCGATGGGGCGGACGGGGACGGGCTGGCGCTCGGCGTGGCCGTCGGGCTCGCCGACTGGTCGGAGGGGCCGCTCGGCGCGCCGCCGACGGTCAGGGGCTGCGGTGCGATCAGGTCGGCATCCACGGCATAGCCGATGCCCGTCCCGGTGAACGAGGACACCAGCCGGGCGATCCGGGACTGTGGTCCCACGGTCTTCTCCCAGGCCGCGACCCGATCGGCGGACGGAGTCGCGAAGAGGGCCGGATCGGGGTCGATGGTGAGCGGGACGACCCACGCCAGCGCGAGGGGCTCGTACTCGCGCGCCCGTTGGATGCCGAGAAAGGTGTGGGTGATCGCGTCGCCGAACTCGAGAGTGATCGGCAGCACGTCGTAGGGCTCTCGCGTGAGGCCACCCGCGGCGGGGAGGGTGAGGCTGAACGTCGCGGATTCACCCGCAGGTATGCCGGGTAGCGCGGTCCGCCCGAGCAGCACACCTCCGCCGGTGGTCGCCGAGGTTGACCAGGCGTTCACGCCGGCCGTGTCCGAGAGGTCGGCCAGGCCACGCATGACTCGCAACTCCCCGGCCGGCGAGGCCGTGGCGCCACCGTTGAGCACGGTGCCACTGACCGTGGGGGAGTCCGTGGGCCCCGCCACGATCGGCGTGATCGCCGTGAGGCGGATCTGGAGGCCGTCCACGCTGGCGGATCGTGCGCTCGCGAAGGCTCGCGGGGCGCCGCCGATCGTGGTCACGACCGAGGCCGCGAGCGCGGTGAGGAGGGCCAAGGTGAGGCAGAGCGCCAGCGCGGCGATCCGGCCGCGAGGGCGATCGGCCATCAGGGATCTCCGGCGAGTCGCTGCCAGGCGACCCGCGCGATCCGCCGCTCATTGGGGAAGGTGAGATGACGGTGGGCTTCGCGCAGGGGCAGCCACGCGACGTCGATGGCTTCCTGATCGGGGTCGTTCTCGATCGTGAGCTCCCCACCGACCGCCTCGAGCAGGTAGTGGTGCACATATTTGTGGATCCGACGGTCCCCCACGGCGAACCAGTAATCGATGGTCCCGAGTTCGATGAGGACCTTGCCGACGATGCCGGTCTCCTCGGCCACCTCACGGGCCGCGGTCTGGGGCAGGGTCTCCTCACCTTCGATGTGTCCCTTGGGCAGGCACCACTCGATCCGTCCGGCGCGGTTGCGGCGAGCGATCACGGCGATCCGGGCCATGCCGTCATGGACGTCGACGACCACCCCTCCCGCGGATCGCTCCTCGACGGAGGGCAGCCGACGATGCACCCGGGGGGGCTCGGCGGCGGCGTGGCTCATGATGGCCACTGTAGCCAGCGAGGTTGCCGAGGCCCGTGCACCGACCCGGCACGGACCGACGTCGTCTGGGCCACGTCCGCGCCGCCTACGCTTGGTGCTCGTGCCCCCCGCGAACCCGACCGAACGCACGACCGGCGAGAGCACCGGCGCGGCGACCGGCGCCACGACCGGTGTCACGACCGCCGCCATGCGCACGGCCGTCGCCCACCTCGCCCCGGTGCTGCCCCTGCTCACCGACCTCGGCGGACGATTCGCGGCGGCCGGACACGAACTCGCCCTCGTCGGCGGACCCGTGCGCGACGCCTTCCTCGGGCGGACCTCTCCCGACCTCGACTTCACCACGAGCGCACACCCGGACGCCATCGAGAAGATCCTGTCCGCCTGGGGCAGTGCCGTCTGGGACATGGGACGGGACTTCGGCACGATCGGGGCGCGTCTGGGGGCGACGGTCGTCGAGGTGACGACCTATCGCGCGGACGCCTACGACGGGGTCACCCGCAAGCCGGTCGTGGCCTTCGGAACCTCACTCGAGGAGGACCTGTTCCGCCGCGACTTCACGATGAATGCCATGGCCCTGCGCCTGCCTGACCTCACCTTCGTCGATCCGTATGCCGGGCTGGTCGCCCTCACCGAGCGGACCCTGCGGACGCCCGGTCCACCCGAGGTGTCCTTCGGTGATGATCCGCTGCGGATGATGCGGGCGGCACGGTTCGTGGCGCAACTGGGGGTCGTCCCGGCCCCAGAGGTGGTCGAGGCGATGACGGCCATGGCGTCATCGTTGGACATCGTCTCCGCCGAGCGGATCCGTGACGAGTTGGTCAAGCTGCTCCTGGGCGCTCACCCGCGCGCCGGTCTTGAGGTCCTCGTCCGGACCGGCCTCGCTGCGCACATGCTGCCCAAGTTGCCCGCGCTCGCGCTGGAGGTCGACGAACACCACCGCCACAAGGACGTCTACGAGCACAGCCTCACCGTGCTCGAGCAGGCGATCGCTCTCGAGGGCGACGACGTGCCCGGGCCCGACCTCGTCCTTCGCCTCGCGGCCCTCCTTCACGACATCGGCAAGCCCGCGACACGGCGCTTCGAGGCCGGTGGCGGAGTCTCCTTCCACCATCACGAGGTCGTCGGCGCCAAACTTGCGGCCAAGCGGATGCGAGCGCTGCGCTTCGACAAGGACACGACCAAGGCGGTGGCCAGACTGGTCGAATTGCACCTGCGCTTCCACGGTTACGGGCAGGGCCAGTGGACCGACTCGGCGGTGCGACGCTATGTCACCGACGCCGGCGGCTTGCTGGGGAGGCTGCACCGGCTGACCCGCGCGGACTGCACCACCCGGAACGTCCGCAAGGCCCGGCAGCTCGCGGCGACCTATGACGACCTGGAGGCGCGGATCGGTCGTCTCCTGGCGGCCGAGGAGTTGGGCAAGGTCCGCCCGGACTTGGACGGCAACGACATCGCGCAGGTCCTCGGCATCGCACCTGGTCCGGTGCTGGGACGGGCCTACAAGTACCTGTTGTCGGTGCGCCTCGATGAGGGCCCGGTAGGACCCGAGGTCGCGCGGGAGCGGCTGCTCGCGTGGTGGGCCGACCAGCCCGAATCGGGGCCGGGTGGCCACGACGGTGGGTCGAGGAACGAGTGACATCGGCGCCGTGGGTCGCACTGCTCGTCGGCGGTCTCCTGGCCGGCGGGATTGCCCTCCTGGCCCTGGCCCGGTTGCGCCGAGGGGATCACCGTCGTGTCGACGATGAGGTCACGACTCCCCCACCGCGGAATGCTTGGCTGGTCCCGACCACCGTGGTGTTCGGCGCCCTCGTCGCCTTGGAGAGGTCCACCCACAGCGCCCACGTGCTGCTGGTGATCCTGCTCGTGGTCATGGTCGGCCTGCTCGGAGTCCTGTCGGCCATCGACATCGATGTCCACCGCCTCCCGAACTCGTTCACTCGGCCCATGGCGCTGGGCACGGCCGTGGTGCTCACCGCACTCGCGGCCCTCACCGGGGACTGGGCGAGTTGGCGCCGAGCCCTCCTGGCCGGCCTGCTCCTCGGCGTGGTCTATCTCGTCCTCGCCTTCCTCGGCGGTGCGACGGGGATGGGCATGGGGGACGTCAAGCTCGCACCCACTCTTGGCATGCTGCTGGGCCAGTTGTCCTGGTCGAGTGTGCTGATCGGCACTGCCGCGGCCTTCATCGCGGGAGGAGTCTTCGCGGCTGCGTTGCTCCTCTTGGGACGCGCTGATCGCAAGACCGCGATGCCCTTCGGACCCGCGATGGCGCTCGGAGCCGTGCTCGTCTGGGTGTTGCCTCCCCTCACTCTGTGAGGTCAGGATTCGGGTGGGGCCGGATCGCGACGCGGAAGGGATGGGGAGTTCTCCCCATGGGCGTCCCGACCGGTGAAGACTAGGGTTGCGTGGATCGTCCGTCCTCCCTTGAAGGTCTTCCGATGCCCCCCTTGAGTCATCCCGGTCCACTGGCCCCCGCCCTGCCGCAGGTCAGCCTGGAACTCGTTGATGGGTGGAGTGCAGTGCCCGCAGGTGATGCCCTGCTCCGGGCCGTCGGCCGGCCGGCGGGAGGTCCACCCCCGATGCTCACCGTCAGGGTCCGGACCGAGCCACTCGAGGCCGCTGTCGAGGACGTCGTGCTCGCGGGGATCGCTGAGGGGTCCGGAGTTGTGGTCGATCCGAGTTTCGCAGTGGCCTTCGGTGACCGCCAGTGGACCGGGGTCAACGTTTCCGGACCCGGCGGACCGGACTCGCCCCCGTGGGTCGAGGTGCACCTGGCGACCGCGGTCGACCGCGGCCCGGTCCGTCAGGTCGTCATCCTGACCGGTCGCGCCGCGGGTGCTGAGATCGAGGACGAGTACGCCGTGCTTCAGCGGATGATGGAGACCGTCGAGGTCCTTGTCGACGGCACGGAGGTGGCATGAGTCCCACGCACTACGCCTCGATCACCACCGCCGACACCCGGATCCGTGTCGGAGCCCGCAGCCACGTCGGTCTCGTGCGTCAACTCAACGAGGACTCCTTCGTCGCCGAGGGCTATGTGTATGCCGTGGCGGACGGCATGGGCGGTCACGCAGCCGGTGAGGTGGCCAGTCAGATTGCCGTGCTCACGTTGCGAGATCTCGGGGGCAACCACCCCCTGCGGCCGGACGACATCGTCGACAACATTCGCGAGTCCAACCGCCGCATCCTCAAGTCCGCTGGCTCCAGGCCCGAGACCGAGGGGATGGGGACGACCATGGCGGGAGTCACGGTGGTGCGCACGGGGGGTGCCGACCACTGGTGCGTCTTCAACGTGGGGGATTCCCGCGTCTACCGCCTCCTCGGCAATCGGATGAGCCAGGTGACCCACGACCACTCCGAGGTCCGTGAACTCATCGACGCGGGCCTCATCACCGTCGACGAGGCCAAGAAGCACCCGCTGCGCAATGTCATCACACGCTCCCTCGGCACCGATCCGGGCCCGACCCCCGACGTGTGGGTCTTCCCGCCCTGCCCGGGTGAACGCTTCCTCATCTGCAGCGACGGGCTGAGCAACGAGGTGACCGATCGCGACATCATGGTCACGCTGCGCGAGCACGACGACCCCCAGGCGGCCGCGGACGAGTTGGTCGAACTCGCGCTCAAGGCCGGTGGACGCGACAACGTGACCGTGGTTGTCGTCGCGGTCGACACCGACCAAGATGACGACGACGATGGCGACACCGCGCCACGTGCACACTTGTCCTGATCGACTGACCCCAGCAGACCGCCGGCGCGTCGGTCCCCCGCCGAGCACAAAGGATCGCCGATGAGTTCCCCGACGGTCACCTCGTCCCCCCGGGACGGGTGGATCTTCGTCTCCGAGGGCGACCTGCACGTGCTCGCTCGGGTCGAGGACGGGCGGCGCCCGACGCTCGAGGCGGCCGCCCACGAAGGACTGGTGGCCGTCCTGGAGGCCCTCTCCCCGGCCCTCTCGGCCCTGCCCGATTTCGCGATCGCCGACACGTCGGCCTCGCCGACGCGCGTCCTCCTTCGCGGTGAGGCGTATGCCGTGTCGGGCGCCGACACGGGGCGCGCCGAAGGTCGTCAGCCCTGGCGTGAGTTCGACGTCGCGGGCGCGGTCGAGTTGCACGCGCCCGAGCCGGCCGGACCGCGGCTGGGGTGGCAGTTGCCCTCGCGCTTCGCGACTGCCGCGGAGGCCACGACCGAGGACATCGGGCAGGACACCGAGCCGCACGAGACGGGCGACGAGGAGGTCGCCGACCTCGACGAGGCACCGCTGCCCACTCTCGATGACCCCGTGGGTCCGGTCCCGACGAAGTTGACGATGCTCGCGGACGACGACGAGCCTGCCCCCGAGCCCGAGCCCGAGCCCGAGCCCGAGCCCGAGCCCGAGCCCGAGCCCGAGCCCGAGCCCGAGCCCGAACCCGAACCCGAACCCGAACCCGAACCCGAACC
>Ga0209477_1000436_pt1 | contig 25817 bp, 24 predicted proteins | sample KloWWTupernatant_FD_187180 | JGI IMG/M metagenome (GOLD analysis project Ga0209477, IMG submission 187180) | Active sludge microbial communities from Klosterneuburg, Austria, studying microevolution and ecology of nitrifiers - Klosterneuburg... | ecosystem: Engineered > WWTP > Aerobic digester >... | reverse complement strand
TCTTCGACGGCGCTTCCTATGTCGCGCTCGGGCATCTGCACGGCCAGCAGCAGGTGGAAGCAAACGTCCGCTACTCCGGGTCGCCTGTGGCCATGTCCTTCGGCGAGGCCGGGCAGCGCAAGGGCAGTCTGTTGCTCGACGTCACCACCGGGGGGGTGACCGCCGAGCTCCTCGAGGCACCCGTCCCCCGGCCGTTGGCCGTGCTCCGGGGTGACCTCGAGGACCTCTTGACCGACCCCCGGCATGCCGCTGCCGAGCACGCCTGGTGCCAGATCACCCTCACCGACGGGATCCGGCCCCAAGGAGCCATGGATCGCCTTCGGCGACGATTCCCACACACTCTCGAGCTTCGCTTCGAGCCGCAGGGCGTGGCGATTCCCACGCGTTCCTACACCGAGCGTGTCCATGCGCGCTCGGACGTCGACGTGTGTTGTGACTTCCTCGAGCACGTCCGCGGCGGGGCCAGCGCCACCGACGACGAGCGTGAACTCTTCCAGCAGGCCCTCGAGGAGTCCCGGGTCCATCGTCAGGAACTCGACGATCGCGGACGCACGGCAGCGGGCCTCGCGGGTCGGGCAGCAGGTGCGGCATGAGGGTTCATCGTCTCGTGATCGAGGCGTTCGGACCCTTCGCCGAGCGCGTCGAGGTCGATCTCGACGACTTGGGGTCCGCGGGTCTCTTTCTCATCCATGGACCCACCGGGGCTGGCAAGTCCAGCCTGCTCGACGCCATCTGCTATGCCCTCTATGCCAATGTCCCCGGATCGCGGACGAAGAAGGGGCTACGCAGCGACCATGCGCCCCTCGACCGGGTGCCCAGAGTGACCGTCGAGTTCACGGCATCCGGCGGGCGCTATCGGTTGACCAGGTCCCCTGAGTTCCAGCGACCCAAACTTCGCGGCTCAGGCGTCGTTGACGTCCCGGCCAAGGTTTCGCTGGAGATGTTGACCGGCCGGCAGTGGCAGGTGCTCAGCACCTCTCACACCGAGGTTGCCGACCGCGTCCTCGACCTCGTCGGGATGGGGCTGGCCCAGTTCAGCAAGGTCGTCATCCTGCCGCAGGGTGAGTTCGCGGCCTTCCTTCGAGCCGGAGCGGAGGAGCGCCGCGAGCTCCTCGAGCGACTCTTCGACGTCACGGCCTATGCCGACGTCGAGGCCTGGCTCGTGGAGCGACGCAAAAGCAGCACCCACGCCGCCGATCTGGCCACTGAGGCCGTCACCACCGAACTCGTCCGTTTGGACGACATCCTCATGCCCCACAGCTCGAGCGCGGCCCCTGGGGAGTCGGGAGGAGGGGACGCTGCGGCTTCGATCGACCTGACCCGAGTCGAGGCAGCCGCCCTCGCATCGGTCCTCGGTGACCTCCTCGAGGTCGAGGACGCCCATGTCAGCACGGCCATGGCGCACGCCGACGCCTGCGCCCTGGCCGAACGTGCCGCCGCCGGCGCATTGACCGCCGCCCGTCAGCGGGCCGAGCACCGGGCACGCGGCGACCTCGCCCACCAAGCCTTGGTCGCGTTGGCGGCCCAAGAGGGTTCCCACCGGGAGCGGCTCGCTGAGGTGGACGCCGCACGGCGCGCACACGGCTTGGCCGGCCACCTTGCCGCCCGCGCACGCGCCGACCGACGGCTGGCTCAGGCGACGCTGCGAGTCGAGGACCGCGTCGCGGCCCTGACAACGCACGGCATTTCGGCGGACACGGCCACCATCACGGATCGACTCCAGGCCCTCCGCGGTCTCGACGACGAGGCGGGGCGGCTCGGGTTGGTTGCTGATCGTCTGGCCGCGATCACCGCTCGGCACACCACCCTGACAGCCGAGTTGAACGCGGCAGAGCATCCTTTGGAGAACTTGGTCACGACGCGGTCCCGCCAGATCGCGGCTGCCGAGGAAGCAGCCCGGGTGTTGGCAGCGACCACCGCCAGCGTGGCCGAACTGCCGTGTCTCGACACGGAGTTCGCTGAGATCGCACGCCTGCGGGCGGCACTGCGTCGCCTTCGGGAGCACGAAGCGAAGTGCGCACGTTTGGCTGATGCGCGCAGATCGGCTCACGACCTCGCGCTGATGGCCAGGTCGGCGCATCTCGATCTGCGGGCTCGGCATCTCGACGGGATTGCGGCCGAGCTCGCACAGACCTTGGCCGACGGCTGCCCATGTCCCGTGTGTGGAAGCACTGACCACCCGGATGCCGCCTCGACCAGTGACCCCGTCGATCGGGGCCAACTCGAATCCGCCGAAGAAACCGCGCAGGACAAGGATCGCGAGTTGAGGGAGATCGAACTCCGACTCAGCGCTGCCGAAGCCACCGTGGCCGAGTGCAGATCAGATCTGGGCGACACCGACGAGGGGGGACTGATCCGGCGAGAGGCTCAGGCAGATGAGTCTCGCGAGCGGGCGACCACCCTGATGGGGGCACAGGAGGCGGCGAGCGCGGCGCACCTGTCCGCTCTCGAGGTCTTGGAGAGAACGACCCAGGCGATCCGGCAGTTGACCGAGACCACCGTCTCGGTTCGCGCGGTCGTTGCCGAACTCGACCTCGAATTGCAGGCCCTGCTGGACCAAGCCCAGCAACTCGCCGAGGTGCACGCGCCCTGTCCCTGCTCGGCCGGCGACGTTGTCACGGTCGTCCCGGTTGAGGTTGCTCACGAGACTGTCATTGGCAGTCGCGCGTGCTCTGATCTCGAGGATCGCCCCACGGTGGGCGACCCGCTCGGACGCCACCAACTGGTCCGCGCCCTTCTCACGGAAGCGCACGAAGCCCTCGCCGAATTCGCCAGCGCCACAACCGAGGCCGATGCGGTTCGGACCGGGACGGATGACGCGCTCGCGCAGGGCGGCTTCGGAGATATTGCTGAGGCCGAGTCGTCCATGCGCACTGCCGATCAGTTGGCCTCCCTCGAGCGGGCCATTCGTCACCACGGAGACGAGCACGCAGCGGTCAGCGCCGTGCTCGAAGACCCCGTGGTCGTCTCGGCCCAGCAGGGCGACCCCGACGACATCGACGCGCTCACCGAGACCGATCGACTGGCCCGGCAGGAACTGCTGCAATCGACTCGGGCCCAGACGTCCGCCGAGGCGCGTCGTGCCACGCTCGCCTCAGCCGTGCCCACGATCGTGTCCCGGGCCGAGGGGCGCGACGCACTGCGCGCTGAGGCGCACCGCATCCGTGAACTCGCCGACACGGTTTCAGGATTGGGAGCCAACAATCCGCTGCGGATGAGGCTGGCTGCCTATGTGCTCGCGGCTCGTCTCGAGCGAATCGTCGCCTTCGCCAACGAGCGACTGACCGTCCTCGGCAGTGGCCGCTATCTCCTGGAGCACACCGACGAGAAGACGGGAGCCGCCCGGTCCGGTCTGGGCCTCCAGGTCAATGACCTCTGGACCGGTCGCGTCCGCGCGACGAACACGCTGTCCGGCGGCGAGACGTTCATGGCCTCCCTCGCCCTCGCACTGGGTCTGGCCGATGCCGTTTCCGCCGAGGCGGGAGGGCGTGACCTCGGCATGCTCTTCGTCGACGAGGGTTTCGGAAGCCTCGACGACGAGAGCCTCGAAGAGGTCATGGCCGTTCTCGACGGCCTCCAAGAGGGTGGCCGCTCGGTCGGCGTCGTCAGCCATGTTGCCGACCTGCGCACCCGAATTCCGCACCAACTCGTGGTGACGCGCACGCCCGACGGCAGCTTCGTGACGGCTCGTACCGGTTCCGATCACGCGGCGTGAGCCCGCCTCAGTCCGCCAAGGCTCCCTCAGCCCTTCAAAGCATCCCTCAGTCCTCGAAGGCCTCCGGTGACGGACAGGAGCAGATGAGATTGCGGTCGCCGTGGGCGCCGTCGATCCGCCGAACCGGAGCCCAGTACTTCGCCCGCGGGTCCACTCCCTTGGGGTAGACAGCGGTTGCCCGGTCATAGTCCACAATCCAGTCGCCAGTCAGGCACAGGGCTGTGTGCGGTGCATGGCGCAGGACACTGTTGGCCGCATCGACCCGGCCCGAGGCGACCTCGTCGATCTCCTCGCGGATCGCGATCATCGCGTCACAGAAGCGATCTATCTCACCCTTGTCCTCGGACTCGGTGGGCTCGACCATCAGCGTGCCGGCGACCGGAAAGGACATCGTCGGCGAGTGGAAGCCGTAGTCGATGAGCCGCTTGGCGACGTCGTCGACGGTGACGCCGGTCTCGCGGGTGATTCCCCGCAGGTCGAGGATGCACTCATGGGCGACCAGGTTGTGGTTGCCCGAGTAGAGGACCGGGTAGTGATCCCGCAGTCGTGCGGCGATGTAGTTGGCGTTGAGCACGGCGATCTGGGTGGCACGCGTCAGGCCGGCTCCCCCCATCAATCGGACGTAGGCCCACGAGATGGGCAGGATCGACGCGGATCCGTAGGGTGCCGCGGAGATCGGGCCGACGCCCGTCGACGGTCCGGCCTCGGGGTCCAGTGGGTGGTTGGGCAGGTAGGGCGCCAGATGTTCACGCACGGCCACCGGGCCCACGCCAGGGCCGCCGCCGCCGTGCGGGATGCAGAAGGTCTTGTGCAGGTTGAGGTGGGAGACGTCCGCGCCGAAGCGGCCCGGCTGGGCCAGTCCCACCAGGGCATTGAGATTGGCACCGTCGACATAGACCTGGCCGCCAGCGTCGTGCACGAGGACACACAGATCCGTGATCGTGTCCTCGTAGACACCGTGCGTCGAGGGATAGGTGACCATGATTCCGGCCAACTGTTCCCGGTGCGCCTCGAGCTTGACCTTGAGGTCGTCCATGTCGACATTGCCCGTGATCGAGTCCGTCTTGACGACGACGACGCGCATACCCGCCATCACGGCGCTCGCGGCGTTGGTGCCGTGGGCGCTGCTCGGGATGAGGATGACGTTGCGCTCGGAGTCACCCCGACCCCGGTGATAGGCGGCAATGGCGAGGAGTCCCGCCAACTCGCCCTGGGAGCCGGCGTTGGGCTGGAGGGAAACGGCGTCATAGCCGGTCAATTCACAGAGCCACTTGGACAGTTGCTCGACGACGGCCCGACTGCCGACGCTCTGGTCGAGGGGGGCGAAGGGGTGCAGATTCGCGAACTCGGGCCAGGTGACCGCAAGCATCTCGGTCGTCGCGTTGAGTTTCATGGTGCACGACCCGAGCGGGATCATCCCTCGATCGAGGGCGAAGTCCCGATCCGCGAGTCGACGCAGGTAGCGCAGCATCGCCGTCTCGCTGTGGTGACTGTTGAAGACGGGGTGGGTCAGGTAATCACTGGTCCGGCGGTGCCCGTCCTCCCAGGCGAGGTCACCCATCGTCACCGACTCGGGGGCCGACACGTCGAGGGCCCTGGCGACCTTGGCCAGATCAGCCAGATCGGTGGTCTCGTCCACGCTGAGCAGCAGGGTGTCCTCGTCGACGCGCCACACATTGACGCCTTCGGCGCGGGCGGCTGCGACCACATCGGTGGCTCGGCCGGGCACGACGACGGTCAGGGTGTCGAAGAAGTCACCCACGGCAACGTCGATTCCGCCGGATCGGAGAGCGCCCGCGAGGGCCACGGCATGGGAGTGGATGCCCATCGCAATGGCGCGCAACCCGCGCGGCCCGTGATAGACGGCATACATGCTTGCCATCACCGCGAGGAGGACCTGCGCGGTGCAGATGTTGGACGTCGCCTTCTCCCGGCGGATGTGCTGCTCGCGGGTCTGCAGGGCGAGCCGATATGCCGGGGCCCCCTCAGCGTCCACCGACACCCCCACGAGTCGGCCGGGCATCGACCGCTCGAGCCCCGCGCGGACGCTCATGTAGCCAGCGTGCGGACCCCCGAAGCCCATGGGCACGCCGAAGCGCTGGGTCGTCCCCACGGCAATGTCGGCACCCCACTCCCCCGGCGGCGTGGCCAGCGTGAGCGCCATCAGGTCGGCAGCGGCAGCGAGGAGGGCACCCATCTCATGGGCTGCCTCGGCCAGCGCTCGGTGATCGCGGAGCCGACCGCCGAGGTCGGGATATTGGACGAGCACTCCGAAGACGTCTGACCCGCCCGCGCAGGCTCGCAACGTCTCCGCCGAGTCCACGACCGAGAGGTCGGTGACGACGACCTGGATGCCCAAGGGCACCGCGCGGGTGTTGATCACCGCCAACGTCTGTGGGAAGACCGCCTCGTCGACGACGAAGACAGCGTCGGCAGCCACCTTGGTGGACCGGCGCATCAGAGTCATCGCCTCAGCGGCAGCAGTGGCCTCATCGAGCAGGGAGGCCCCGGAGGTCGTCAAACCCGTGAGGTCGGACACCACGGTCTGGAAGTTGAGAAGAGCCTCGAGGCGGCCTTGGGATATCTCGGGCTGATACGGGGTGTATGCCGTGTACCACGCCGGGTTCTCGAGGACGTTGCGCGCGATGACCGGCGGGGTGATGGTGCCGTAATAGCCCAGGCCGATCATCGACGTGGCCACGGTGTTGCGCGCGGCCAGGGCACGCAACTCCTCCACCACATCGCTCTCACTGGCCGCGGCAGCGATGGCCAAAGCCTCATGAGCGCGGATCGCCCTGGGGACCGCAAGGTCACTGAGGGCTTCGAGGCTGTCGACGCCGACAACCTCGAGCATCGGGGCAAGATCGCTCTCCCTCGGGCCGATGTGGCGGGAGGCGAAGGGGGCAAGGGTGCTGTCAGTCATCGGTCCAAGGCTCCTGCGCGAACGAACGGGCGTGGCCTCCCCCTCTGTCATGCCGACGGCGAGCCGTTACTCCAGAGGTGCCTGATTCGCGAGGTCCTGGTGCCTGAGAGGTTCCGGGGAGTTTGCCCCTTCGGCGCCTACGGCTTTCGCATTCCCCTCACGAGAAGATGCCTGGGCCGTCGGACTCTCCCTCGCGGGGTGAGCAGCAGCGTCAATCTATCAGGGCTGGGTCGTTCTGGCGCGCCAGAGAGGAGCAAGCCCACACCGTGTGCCGGAACCCCATTCGGCCATGCCCGCAAGAGCCGGGCTCAGGCCATCTTCGCGGCGCGCCGGGCGAAGAGCTCATCGCCTGGCACCTCAAGCGGGACCTCCAGGTCGGGTCGCTCGCTCGGGAGGGCTGCCAACTCCCCCTCGACCTCACGCCAGACACGCCCGACGGCGATGCCGAAGACGCCCTGGCCGCCGGCCAGCAGATCGATGACCTCTTCGTTGGACGTGCACTCATAGACCGACGCGCCGTCACTCATCAACGTGATCCCGGCCAAGTCGTCGACACCACGCTCGCGCAGGACCTGGACGGCTCCACGGATCTGCTGGAGGGAGACCCCGGTGTCGAGGAGACGCTTGACGACCTTGAGGGCCAAGATGTCGCGGAAGCCATAGAGGCGCTGGGTGCCCGATCCGGACGCAGTACGCACCGACGGCTCGACCAGACCGGTCCGGGCCCAATAGTCGAGCTGGCGATAGGTGATCCCGGCAGCCCGACATGCGGTCGGCCCGCGGTAACCACTTTCCGCGTCGTACTCCGGTAGGGCATCGGTGAAGAGGACTCCCTGCCCACCGGCAGGCACCACGGGTCGAGGCCCGCTCGCGGGGTTCTCCTGAGTCGCGTTCACGACTGCTCCTTCACGGTCTTCGGCATGGTCCTCGCACCGCCGGTGGGCCAGCGCGGGAGGAATGACAGCCGCGTGACTACACGGCCGTTGTTTGCGTCACCGCTGACGGTACGACCCTGCGCCGTCAAGGTCAATCATTGGTTAACTCTTTTCACTGGCGTGTCGTCCGTCACTTCTGTAACACTGACTCTCAAGTAGAACTTGATACAACGCATACGATCGGACTCAATTGGTGGGGTTCTCGGGCGTGCCGAAGTCATCGGCCGACACCTGGTCGAGGAACTCCTTGAACTCGGCAAGGACATCCTCGCTCGCACCTGGGGCAGTGGTGCCGTCGTCGGCAGGGGGGTTGACCTGGTCCTCGTCCATTTCCACGCCTGCTTCTGCAAGCACCTCGTCCGTGGCGACGATTGGGCAACCGGTGCGCAGGGCCAGCGCGATCGCGTCGCTGCTGCGAGAGTCCACGTCCGTGCTCCCTCGCCCCTGTCCGGACACCTCGAGGACGGCATGGAAAGCCCCGTCACGCAGTGCAGTGATCCGTACTCTGGTCAACTCATGGCCCAAGTCTGCAAGGACGTTGACCAACAGATCATGGGTGAGCGGCCTCGGTGGCACCACTCCCTGCTGGGCGTAGGCGATGGCGCTCGCCTCGGCTGCGCCGACCCAGATCGGCAGGTAGCGCCGGCCCCCGCGCTCCCGAAGGAGCACGATCGGCTGGTTGGTCGGCATTTCCACCCGCACCCCAAGGACGTCCATCTCCTTCATCACCCCACCGTAATGCCCGCAGGCCGGAGTTGGCAGGGCCGCCGGTCTCAACCGTCCTGTCCGGCCTTGAGCAGCGCGGCATGCAACTGCAGGCAGAGGCGTGTGACCTCGGTGGCTGCGGCGCTTCGTGCCGCGGCCGGCTGTCCGGAAACGGCCTGCAGCACCAAGCCGATTTCCCGGTCCGCGGCAGTCCGGAAGGGGCGCAGGTGGCGGGGTCCGAGGCCGAAACCGGAAAGACCACTCACGGCATGCACGATGCGCAGCGCGTGCTCATCGAAGTGGCCACTCGCGTCAGCATGCACGAGGCCGTGGACTTCCATCTCGTCGACGTCGGTGGTCGGGATGCCGGCAGACGCGGCCAGTTCGGAGCGGGTCAGGCGGACAGTCCTTGCCCCCTTGGGCTTGGACAGCGCGACATCAGGATCGGGCTCCGGCGTGGGTGCCGTGGGCCGTCCCTGCGCCATCCCGGACGGCTCGAGTCCGCGGTCCAATGCGTCGAGGGCCTCACGGATCACCTTGAGTGGCCAGAAGTGGTCTCGTTGGGCCCGCAGGATGTACCGCAGTCGCTCGACGTCCCCTGCGCGGAAAACGCGGTATCCGGCAGGTGTGCGCTCAGGGAGCAGCAGCCCTTCGGCCTCGAGGAAACGGATCTTGGAGATGCTCACGTCCGGGAATTCCTCGCGAACCTGGGCGAGGACGGCACCGATCGTCAGCGGTCGATCGGAAGGTCGACGGGCCAAGGGCCTGACTCAGCCCTTCCCGGCGTAGAAGACCAGCCGGTACTTGCCGATCTGGACCTCATCCCCGGTCGTGAGGACGGCCTCGTCGATGATCTCACGATTGAGGTAAGTGCCATTCAGCGACCCGACGTCCCTCACGACGAAGCGTCCGTCGACCCGCGTGAAACTCGCGTGCTTGCGCGACACGGTGACGTCATCGAGGAAGATGTCACTGTCCGGGTGCCGTCCCGACGTGACGGAGTCGTCGTCGAGGAGGAAGCGCGCACCGGTGTTGGGTCCGCGAAGCACCACGAGCAGGGCCGTGCCGGGGCGCAACGCATCGACGGTCGCTTGGTCGGCTCTTGTCAGGGTGTGTTCCGCTTGGATGTTCTCCGCAGGCTCCACGGGCTGCAGGCCCGAGATACGCATGGTCGTGGGATCGTTCGGGCCAGCCCCATAGGCTTCTGGGCCGTCGGTCATGGCATGCCCCCTGGGGTCATTGATCTTCGCGGAGTCCTCACCCTAGATCACGAGGTGAGGCTTTCGGTAGTCCATTGGTCACACCCGACCCACAAGAATCACGAGTTGGGCCCTTGAGGGTGGACGCGAACGGTCAGGAGACGTGCTCGCGGTAGGCCGCCACATCCAAGAGCCCGTCGACAGCACCCTCGTCGGCTGGACGGAACTCGAAGAGCCAACCCTCTCCATACGGATCGTTGTTGACCAACTCAGGAGTGACGTCCAAGGACTCGTTGACCGCGGTCACCTCGCCGGACAGAGGGGCATACAGGTCACTCACCGACTTCGTCGATTCGACCTCACCGCAGGCGTCCCCGGCGGTCACGGAATCACCAACCGACGGGACGCTGACATAGACCACGTCACCGAGGGCGTCCTGCGCGAAGGAGGTGATCCCCACCCGCAACGTTCCGTTGGGCTGGCTGGCAACCCATTCGTGCTCAGGGGTGTAGCGCAGGTCCTCGGGGTAGTCGAGCTCGCTCATGTCTCTCCTCGGCTCTCGTCAGGGGGACGGGCTCGGCTGGCCCGTGGGGCGAGCGTATCGAGGTGTCGAGACAACCCGCAACGCAGTGACGTCCACGTGGTCCCGGCTTTCGACCGTCATCTCGGCCCCGACCCGGCGGGCCGAGTCCCCCACCCCGCCGGGGATCTCCATGGCCGAGGCCAGAGTGTTGGACTCCCCGATGGCCGTGACAACGTACGGTCGATCGAGGGCCTGGCCATCGACACTGATCTGTTTCTCGGGTCCGTCGGCGAACCACGTACTCGCCGTCACCCGGACGTTGTTGATCTGCACCGCCTCCGCACCGGCATCCCGCAGTTCCTGGAGTGCGTCGAGCAGTAACGGAGCGGTGTACTTGCTCCCCGGATCGGTGATCGTGAGAACGATTCCCGGACCGGTTGCCGCCACCGTCCCCCCGAGGATTCCCAAGGCGTCCAGTCTCGCCCGCGCGGCGGCCCTCGCCTCCTCGCTCCCGGTGTCTGCTGACAAGCGTTGACGTTCGAGTTCGAGTCGAGCGATCTCGGTGGTCAGTCGGTTCCCGTCGGAGTTCACGCTGTCGAGCAGGCGCACCAGATCCCCCTCGCGCAGGTTCTCGAGTCCTTCGGCCGAGGTCTGTCGCACTTGAAGGGCAATGGCAAAGCCCAAGGAGATGGCCAGCAAGGTTGCCACGGCGTTGGCACGCGTGGCACGTGGTCGGCCTGCTCGCAGGAGCCGTCGCCATGCAGACCGAACCGAAACCGGTGGTGGGGTCGCCGCTGTGCTGTGAACGCCTCCGAGATCGGTCTCCTCGACTGCGGTGTCATCGTCAGCCACCGGCGCTCACGCCTTGAAGAGATGGCGACGAATGGACGCCACGTTGGAGAAGATCCGGACCCCGAGCACGACGACGACCCCAGTGGACAACTGGCTGCCGACGCCGAGCTTGTCACCGATGTAGACGATGAAGGCTGCGACAAGCACATTGGAAAGGAAGGAGACGACGAAGACCTTGTCGTTGAAGATCCCGTCCAGGATCGCGCGCACGCCACCGAAAACTGCGTCAAGAGCGGCCACCACGGCGATGGGCAGGTAGGGCTGCACGGCGAGTGGGACGGTGGGGTGCAGCAGCAGCCCGAGGATCAGGCCGATGACCAGACCCAAAGCCGGGATCACGGGGCACCTCCTGTGTCTGGTGACGAACCCGGGAGAGGCAGGCCGGATCCTCGGGGCGCGCGTGGCTTCGAGCCCCGCGACGCGGACTCATCACCCGAACCGAGTGGGCCCGCCACACGAGTGAGCACCGAAGAGGACGCCGGCAGGGTCGCTGACTTCACGGTCTCGATGCGCTCCCGAATCCCGAAACTCCCGGACAAGGTGGCCAAGTAGCTCCCCCCATCGCCGTTCGCGAACACGCCGGGCAGTGATCCGGGGTCACCGATGGCGGTGATCACGTATGGGCGTGTCAAAGGCCGATAATTGACGATCAGGGCCTCCCCCGCAAACCGAATGGCCGTGGTGGTGGTGAGTCGCTGGCCATTGATCATGATCGCTTCGGCGCCGGCCGCCCACAGACTGTTGGTGACGATCTGCAGGTCCCTGGCCCGCACGATCCCGTCCTGGTTGCGACCGGACATGCGTGGGTCGGCCTTGGTCGCCGGGTCTGACAGCTCTGGGGCATCGTCAAGGGTGATGACCAGCCCCGGACCCTCAACAGCACTGGCGCCGGTCACCACCGAGAGGTCCTTGAGCCGAGCAGCATCTCCTGACGTGCCCTGAAGGGCAGCCGCATCGAGCGCCGCCAACTCGGCATTGAGTGCAGCGATCTGGGCTGCCTTCTCCTCACCGGACTTTCGCCCCGCCTCGATGGAGGTGATGAGGTCCGCTCTGGCCTCTGAGCGGGAGGTGGACGCGGCTCCGAGCGTCGTGGCACCCACGCCGAGCAACAGACCGGCCACGAGGAGAGCGACGGCGAAACGCCAGGACCCAGCCCCTGTCGCCGGAGTGAGTCCACGTTCGGCCCGTGCCTCGGCCGCGGCGGCATAGCCGGGGTCCAAGGGTCGCTGCAGCATCTCGGTGAGCAGGGTCATCGAGGCATCGGCCCGCCGATCCGGAGCCGGCGGGGCGTCGGGCACCGACGTCATGTGCGCACCGGCGAGGGACGAGCGATGAGTTGGCGCAGCTGCACGGCATACAGCAATCCGGCGACCCAATAGAGGACCACGCCCCACCAGGCGAAACCCCAACCGATCGGTCGGGCGATCTCGGCCACCTGGCCGGTGCCATCGGCGAGCAGGAGCAGGGGGAAGGCGTAGAGCAGGTTGAAGGTCGCCGCCTTGCCCACGAAGTGAACGGGCAAGCCGTTCCAGCCATGCCTCTTGGCGATGAGGACGACGACGAGCATGAAGGCCTCACGCGCGAAGAGCACGATCACCAACCACCAGGGGATGATCTCGCGCCACGCCAGACCCAGCAGGGTCACGACGATGTAGAGCCGATCGGCGATCGGGTCGAGCAGTTGGCCGACGCGCGAGACGAGCCCGTAGTGCCGGGCAATCTTGCCGTCGAGGTAGTCCGTGATGCCCGAGCCCATGAGGAGGATCAGGGCCAGGCCGTCACGATGCGTGAGGATCGCCCAGAGGAAGGCAGGAACGCCGACGAGCCGAAGCATCGACAGCACATTGGGGACGGTGAGCACGCGGTCGGTCTGCACCTGCTCACCCATGGGCCCCAGCCTATGTCGAAGGCGCCACGGCCCCTAGTGTGCGGGTATGGAGCGCATCCTCGGCGGGTCGTGGGACGAGCAACGGCAGCCACGGACCAGCATCAAGTGGAGCCTGTGGGGCCCGGAGGTCTTGCCGGTGTGGGTCGCCGAGATGGATGCGGCCCCGTGCCCCGCCGTCGTGGAAGCCGTCACCTCCGCGGTCCGCCGGGGAGACACCGGGTATGCCGTGGAGGGCCGGTATGCCGTGGCGCTTGCCGCGTATGCACGCGACACCTGGGGTTGGGAGGTCGACACCGCTCTCACCATGGGCACCGCCGACGTGATGATCGGCATCGAGGCGATCCTGCGGCAGGTCACGACGCCCGGTGGCGCGATCGTCGTGTCCCCGCCCACCTACGACTCGTTCTTCGGATTCGTGGCCACGACGGGTCGGCGCCGACTTGATGCACCCCTCTCACCGGAGGGCCGCCTCGACCTGCCCGTCCTCGACCGCGCCTTCGGTGAGGCGACTGCGGGAGGTGAGCGGGCGGCATACCTGCTGTGCAACCCGGCCAATCCAGTGGGGACGGTGCCCACCCCCGAGGAACTGAGCGCCTTGGCCGCACTCGCCGACGAGCACGGCGTCACGGTGGTGTCCGACGAGATACACGCGCCGATCGTCCATCCCGGCGGTGCAGCCTTCACGTCGTGGTTGACGGTGAGTGATCGTGGCTTCTCGGCCCTGTCGGCCTCGAAGGCGTGGAATCTCGCGGGCTTCAAGGCGGCCCTCGTCATCGCCGGAGCGGGGTCCGCCGACGACCTGCAGGGCATCCACGAGGTGCACACGCACGGAGTCGGTCACATCGGCGCGATCGCCCACATGGCGGCCTTCGCCGACGGTCGTGATTGGCTCGCACAGGTCAAGGGTGAACTCGACGACAACCGCCACCTGCTGCGCCGGCTCCTGAGCGAGCACCTGCCTCAGGTCCGGATGCGAGTCCCGGATGCGACCTACCTCGCGTGGCTCGACTTCCGGACCATGGACCTCGGCGAAGACCCGGCAGCGGTGATCCGCGAGCGCGCCAAGGTGGCGATGTCCTCCGGTCCGAACTACGGAGCCGAGGCGGGCAGGGGCTTTGCGCGCTTCAACTTCGCCACCAGCCCGGAGATCATCACCGAAGCGGTGGAACGAATGGCGGACGTGGCTGGCTGACCGTCAGCCGATCTTCATCCGCTCCTTGAGCGTGTCCCGCTTGTCCTCGAAACGAGCGGCTTGAGTCTCCAGGGTGTCCATGAAGTCGGCGATCTCCTGACGGGCCGACTCCCCTTCGGCGTCGAGCCCCTCGAGGTCCCAGATCTTCCAGAAGCGCATGACCGGAGCGAGCACCTCGTCACGGTGGATGCGCAGGTCGTAGATCCCCGCGACGGCCATCTCGACGGCCTTGCGCTGGAACCCCGGAATGTCGGTGCCGGGCATCTGGAAGCCCTTGACGACATCCCGGATCGCGACCATCGCCTGGTTCGGGCTGAGCTCGAGGGCGCCCGCGAGCAGGTTGCGATAGAAGATCATGTGGAGGTTCTCGTCGGCGGCGACCCGAGCGAGCAACTCCTCGCACATCGGGTCGGACGTGAACTTGCCGGTGTTGCGGTGCGAGACCCGAGTGGCGAGTTCCTGGAAGCTCACATAGGCCAGCGAGTGGACCAACTCCCCCGAGTGCGCCGACTGATAGCCGGTCGACATGTGCTGCATCCGGAAGCGTTCGAGTTGCACCGGATCGACGAGCCGTTTGACGAGCATGTAATCGCGCATGGCGATGCCGTGGCGACCCTCCTCGGCCGTCCAGCGGTGCACCCACTCTCCCCACGCGTCGTCGCGCCCGAAGATGATCGCGATCTCGTGGTGATAGCTGGGCAGGTTGTCCTCGGTGAGCAGGTTGACGATGAGTGCCGAGCGCGCCACGTCGGAGATCGGTGCATCGTCGGGGCTCCACTCCTCCCCACCCATGCGTCCGTCGAAGTTGCGCCCGTCCGACCACGGGATGAAGTCGTGCGGGAACCACTCCTTGGCCACCTTGAGGTGCCTGTTGAGTTCGCCCTCGACCACTGAATCGAGTTCGCGCAGCAGGTCGGTCTGGCTCAGGTCGACGGTCGTCATGCTGGCCAACCTACGCTGCCGTAGGTTCGCTGTCGCCTTACCCGCGAGTTCGGTATGCCGTGTGCCCGCCTCTGTCGACCCGCTCACCCCGGCCACATGGCAAAGGCCGGAGCGGCAGTTTTGGTGCCGCTCCGGCCTTCGATCATCACGTCGGGATGACAGGATTTGAACCTGCGACCCCTTGACCCCCAGTCAAGTGCGCTACCAAGCTGCGCCACATCCCGTGAGGACCCTTGTTCAGAGCGTGGCAACTTTAGCCCATGGGGTGGGGTGCCTCCGAATCGGTGCGGTTCCACTCCGGGCCAGTGCCAGCCCGACTGCAGGCTCAGCGGCGAGAACGCTTCTCCCGCACCCGGATCGAGAGCTCGATGGGGGTCCCCTCGAAGCCGAACTCCTCGCGCAGACGCCGCTCGAGGAAGCGCCGATAACTCGCCTCGATGAAGCCCGAGGCGAAGATCACGAAGCGCGGCGGCCGCGTCCCGGCCTGGGTCGCGAAGAGGATGCGGGGCTGCTTGCCACCACGCACCGGGTGCGGGTGGCCGGCCACGACCTCGCCGAGGAAGGCGTTCAGGCGACCAGTCGAGATGCGCGACTCCCAGGAGTCGATCGCGGTCTCGATCGCGGGGACGAGTTTCTCGAGGTGCCGACCCGTCCGGGCCGACACATTGACCCGAGGCGCCCACGGGAACTGCACGAGGTCGCGCTCGATCTCGCGCTCGAGGAAGTGGCGGCGCTCCTCATCGGTGAGGTCCCACTTGTTGAAGGCGAGCACCATGCCGCGCCCCGCCTCGATGACCTGGGACAGGATGCGCACGTCCTGCTCGGTCAGCGGGTGGGAGGCGTCGAGGAGGACGACGGCGACCTCGGCCTTCTCCAAGGCCGTCTGAGTGCGCAGCGAAGCGTAGAAGTCCGCTCCGCGCGTCTGATGGACCCGGCGACGGATGCCGGCAGTGTCCACAAAACGCCAGGTCCGACCGCCCAACTCGATGAACTCGTCCACCGGATCACGCGTCGTGCCGGCGACATCGTCGACGACGACCCGCTCGGCGCCGGCGAGCTTGTTGAGCATGGAGGACTTGCCGACGTTCGGACGTCCGAGCAGAGCCACCCGACGCGGGCCGCCGCGTTGGTATGCACCGGCGACAGCCGACTTCTCCGGCAGGACCTCGAGAATGGCGTCGAGCACGTCCCCGCTCCCCCGGCCGTGCAGGGCCGAGACGGGCCAGGGCTGGCCGAGCCCGAGATTCCACAGGGCCGCGGCGTCGGACTCACCACGCTGGTCGTCGACCTTGTTCGCGACGAGCACGACCGGCTTGCCCGAGCGGCGCAGCAACTTGACGACGGCCTCGTCGTCATCCGTGGCGCCAACGGTCGCGTCCACGACGAACATGACGGCGTCGGCCAGGTCGACGGCGACTTCGGCCTGCTCGGCCACGCGCAGGTGGATGCCCGTCGCGTCGATCTCCCAGCCACCGGTGTCGACGATGGTGAAGTTGCGGCCCGACCATTCGGCGTCATAGGCGACCCGGTCGCGAGTCACGCCCGGCACGTCCTCGACGACGGCCTCGCGCCGGCCGAGGATCCGGTTGACCAGAGTCGACTTGCCGACGTTGGGTCGCCCGACGATCGCCACGACGGGGCGGGTCGCCTCCTCGTCGTCGGCGTCGAGTTCATCACCCTCACGCTCGAGGAGAGCGCGATCCTCCTCGCTCAGCTCGAAGTCCTCGAGCCCCACGCGCAGTGCAGCTGCGACCTCCATGGCGTCGCCGTCGTCGCCCTCCCGGGTGTCGGCGGCGATATCGGTCTCGTCAGCGCTCATGTCGACCATTGTCCCTGACTCCGAAGCATGCCCGCTCCGCTCAGGTGTTCACCAAGCCCTCGGGGACATCCATGGGCAGGGGTATGCCGTGGCGCACCGAGGCGTCGGCCACGTGCGCCGCGAGGGTGGCCCGGATCTGCTCACTCGCCAGGGCAAGGCGTTGCCGACCCGGTATGCCGTCCGGCGCAGTGAGGTGGATCGGCTCACCGAAGTCGGCCACCAGTCGCGAACGAAGCCTCGGCCAGGCATCGGCGTGCTCACCGGCGGCCCGGGTGCCGAGGCAGGCAACGGGCACGACGTGGGCCTTGGCCTGCAGGGCCAGCCAAGCCACCCCCCGGCCCGCTTGCGACAGGTCGCCCGGACCCCGACCGCCCTCGGGAAAGATGCCGACCACTCCCCCGCGCCTCAGCACCTCGATCGCCTGGCCGAGGGCCCGCCGGTCACCGACCTTCTGGTCGATGGGGATCTGGCCGGTCAGGTGGAGCAAGGGACCGACCACGGTGTCGAAGGTCTGGGCGAGGACAAGAAAGTGCGCCGGGCGAGGCGACATCGAGTGCAGGAAGGCGCCGTCGAGATAACCCGTGTGGTTGGCCGCCAAGATGACCGGACCCCGCGTGGGGACGTTCGCGCGGCCGTGCGCCTCCACGGCATACAGGAGATGGAAGAGGCTCCCGCCGACAGCGCCACCCAACCGGGCGCGCCACGTGGCGGGACCGGACTCAGGAGCGGCCGCCGCCCCGGCGCCCGCTCGTGCCGCGCCGCTCACTGATCGCTCGGCGCGGTGCGTTCGCGGATGACGGCCAGGACCGCCTGCACGCTCTCCTCGAAGTCGAGGTCGGAGGTGTCAAGGGTGACGACGCCGTCGGCCGCCTCAGTGAACTGCGAGACCGTGGCGTCAGCCTTGTCGCGCTGCACGATCTGGTCATGTGTGGCGGCCACGGCAGCAAGGTCCGCGGTGCCGTGGAGTTCGGTCGACCGGCGTCTGAGGCGGGCCTCCTCGGAGGCCGTGAGGAGGAGGCGGACATCGGCGTCCGGCGCGACGACCGTGGTGATGTCACGGCCTTCGGCGACGACTCCACCCGAGGCCTGGGCGATGGCCTTGATCAGGCGACGCTGGAGGTCCTGGAGGACCGGTCGGACGCCCTTGTTCGTCGCCACTGCGGTGACGTGCGAGGTGACGCGCTCGCCACGGATGTCAGTCGTGACATCGGTGTCCCCGACGCGCACGGACGGGGCCTTGGGGTCGGTGACGAGGTCGAGCGGGAAGGTCTCGGCCGCCGTCACGACCGCCGCGTGATCGGCGAGGTCGATGCCCTGATCGAGACACCACCAGGTGAGCGCGCGATACATGGCACCGGTGTCGAGGTAGCCGACTCCGAGCCCTGTCGCGACCGCCCGCGAGACGCTGGACTTGCCCGAGCCAGACGGCCCGTCGATCGCGATGACCAACTGCTGATGCGCGTTCCCCGTCTCAACCATGGATCCGCCACCCTCTCTGGCTCAGGCCCTCTGCGAGCGCCGCGCTCACCGCCGGCACCACGTCGACCTCGGCGAGCCCGAAGGACTGACCCAGGCCGTGGTCCAGCTTGAATTCCTCGATGTTGATCCCGAGATCGCCAACGTCGGCAAAGAGGCGGCCCAACTGGCCAGGCTCGTCCGGAATGAGCACGCGCACGGTCTCGTAGGCCGTCGGCGCGGCACCGTGCTTGCCGGGGATGCGCGCGTGGCCGGCATTGCCCGCTGCGACGACCGCCGCGAGCACACCGCGCGCTCCCGGGGCATCGCCGGGGAGGGCACTCGTCCGGTCAGCGGCCAGGTCGTCGAGGGCCCCGATGACCTGCTGGAGATCGGCCGCGACCTCCATGAGGAGCGCCTTCACAGCAGCCGCGTTGCCGGAGAGGATCTGGGTCCACAGCCCTGGGTCGCTCGCCGCGATGCGCGTGACATCGCGCAGGCCCTGCCCGGCCAGCGCGACCGCCGACGCGGGCAGGTGCTCGAGGCGAGCGGCGACCAGGCTTGCGGCCAGTTGGGGCAGATGGCTCACCGCAGCGACGGCCTCGTCGTGCTCGGTGGCATCGAGGGTGGTGACTGCTGCTCCGGTGGCCAGCGCGGCGCGGCGCACGAGGTCCACGCCTGCTGCCGACGTCTCGGGCGTGGGCGTGAGCACCCAGGCGCGCCCGTGGAAGAGGTCGGCCCGTCCACTGATGGCCCCTGAGCGCTCCCGGCCTGCCATGGGATGGGATCCGCAATAGCGCTCGAGGTCGGCTCCCGCCGCCCGGAGTTCCTCGACGATGACTGCCTTGACCGATGCCACGTCGGTGACCACGGCCGCCGGCCAACGCTCGAGCGCCGAAGCCACCACCGAGGCGGTGACGTCAGGCGGCGTGGCAACGACCACGAGGTCTGGGTCAGCGCCGGAGGCGTCGTGGTCGAGCGAGCCGGCACCGAGGTCGCGTGCGAGCGCCGCCGTGGTGACGCTCTGGTCCTCGAGGGTCACCGACCACCCGGCGCGACTGAGGGCCAGCCCGAGGCTGGTGCCGATCAGGCCGGTGCCGACGATGTGGACCCGGCTGGTCGCAGGGGTTGCGCTCACAAGCCGGCCACTCCGTAGAGCGCGCCGATCTCGGCCTTGGTGAGGACGCGGAACTTGCCTGCCTTGGTCTCCCCGAGTCGGATCGGACCGACCTGGATCCGGACGAGGCTGAGGACCGGATGGCCGACCTCGGCGAGGAGACGGCGGACGATGTGCTTGCGACCCTCGTGGAGGATCACCTCGACGAGCGCCTTGCCCGGCTGGGAGTCCACGACGCGGAAGGAGTCGACGGAGGCATGCCCGTCCTCGAGTTCCACGCCCTCGCGCAGACGCTTGCCCAGGTCACGTGGCACGGGGCCCGGGATCTGGGCGAGGTAGGTCTTGAGCACTCCGTACTTCGGGTGCTGGAGCCGATGGGCGAGTTCCCCGTCGTTGGTGAGCAGGAGCAAGCCCTCGGTGTCGGCGTCGAGACGCCCGACATGGAAGAGCCGCTCCTTGCGCATGGCGACGAAGTCACCGATGTCCGCCCGCCCGAGCTCGTCGTTCATCGAGGTGACCACGCCCAGTGGTTTGTTGAAGGCGAGGTAGACCCGGCTCTCGTCGAGTTGGATACGCACCCCGTCGACGTGCACGACCTGGCCGGCGTTGACGCGGATCCCGAGTTCACGGACCACCTGCCCGTCGACATCGACGCGGCCATCGAGGATGTACTGCTCGCAGACCCGCCGCGAGCCGACACCGGCTGCCGCGAGCATCTTCTGCAGACGCACGCCGTCAGGGTCGTGGACGTCGATCTCGGGGCGCTTGGGCCACTGGGGCGCTTTGGTCGGCTGCGAGGGCTTGGTCGAGCCGCTGCCGCCCCGTTCCTTCTTGGGGCGCGGCGCCCGGGTGCCCTCGCTGGACCGACCTGCAGCACCTGCGCCGGAGCGTCCGGCAGAGCCTCGCCCTGCGCCACTGGCTCGCCCGCCAGAGGGCCGTCGTCCTTGTGGGGGTGTCATGCCCGTCCCCTTTCGGCGATCTCGTCGAGCAGGTCGGCATCGGGCAGGTAGGGAGCCAGTGCCGGCAGATCCTCGACCCCACTGAGGCCCATGCGCTCGAGGAAGACATTCGTCGTGCCGTAGAGGATCGCGTGCGAATCCTCCTCGTGGCCGACCTCCTCGATCAGGCCCCGGCTGAGCAGAGTGCGGATGACCCCGTCGACGTTGACTCCGCGGACCGACGCGACTCGGGACCGGGACACCGGCTGGCGGTAGGCGATCACGGCCAAGGTCTCGAGCGACGCCTGTGTCAGTCGGGCCTGCTGCCCGTCGAGCAGGAACTTCTCGACGACCGGCGCGTAGTCGACTCGGCTGTAGAAGCGCCACCCACCTCCCACCTGCCGAAGGGTGAAGCCACGGTGCGACGCGGCATACGACTCCTCCAACTCCACCAAGGCCGACTCGACGTCCGAGGTCGGCACCTCCAGCGCTGACGCCAGCGCCACGGCGGTCAGCGGCTCGTCGACCACCATGAGGACGGCCTCGATCGCCGCGGGCACTCCGCCCGGGAAGGCATGCACGTCGAAGGCGAGTTGCTCCTCGGCACCGTCTGGGAGCGGACCGTCAGGGGCGGCACCGTCCTGCGGCCCATCTCCTTGATCCACGACATCAGTCGGGACCGACTGCAGGTCATTCATCGTTGTCCTTCGTCTCGTGCACGCTGTCATCGTCCTCTGCCGGGGTGACCTCGCCAGCAGGGGGCCCGTCCAACTCGTCGAATTCATCGAACTCGTCGTCGACCTCGATGTCGCCCTCGAGCGGCCCGGTCCACCGCACCGTCAGGTCCCCGAGCGCCTCGGGCTGCTCGAAGGCGACCGAGGCCTCGCGGAAGAGTTCGAGAAGGGCGAGGAAACACGCGACGATGACGAGGGTCGAGTCGGCGTCCTGCACGAGCGTCCGGAAGGAGAGTTGGCCCGATCGGCGGAGGCGCTCGCCGATGAGGGTCGCCTGCTCGCGCACGCTCACGGCCGGGGCGTGGAGGTGCCCCAAGCCGACCACGTCGGGCACCTTGGGGGTCAGGGCACGTGCCGCGATCATCGCCAACTGCTCGGGCGTCACGGTCATGATCAACTCGGGCAGGAGCTTGGCGAACTGTGCCTCCAGACCCACGGACCGCGCCCGCATCCGCCCCAGAGTGGACATCCGCTCGGCGAAGGTGTGGGCGATGTCCTTGTAGGCGCGGTATTGCAGGAGCCGCGCGAAGAGCAGGTCGCGTGCCTCGATGAGGGCGAGGTCGTCCTCGTCCTCGGGCCCGGAGTGCGGAAGCAGCCGAGCGGCCTTGAGGTCGAGCAGTGTCGCGGCGACCAGCACGAACTCGCTCGCCTGCGACAGGTCCAGTCCCCCGCCGCTCTCCCGCGCGGCCTTGATGTGCGAGATGAACTCGTCGGTGACCTTGGCGAGCGAGATCTCGGTGATGTCGAGGCGGTGCTTGGAGATCAGCCCGAGGAGCAGGTCGAAGGGCCCGGAGTAGACGTCGAGGTGCACCTCGAAGGCCGTGTGGGTGGCCCGCCGCGTGAGGACACCACCGGGCGTGAGGGCTTCGTGGCCGGGGACGTCGGTGGCCGTCAGCAGCGCCTCGGCTCCATCGGGTATGCCGTGTGCCTCGGTGACCGCCTCGGCCGCCGGCCCCGCGTGGGGCTCGTTCATGGGCTCAGGCCGCCCCGCCGCGGGCGATGAGCTCACGGGCCAGTTGGCGGTAGGCGCCAGCGCCCTTGTGCGTCGCGTCGTAGGTCGTGATGGGCTCCGCAGCCAAGGACGCGTCGGGGAACTTCACGGTCCGGCTGATCACCGTGTGGAAGACGCCATCCTGGAAGTGCTCGACGACCGAGGCCACGACCTCCTTGGCGTGGTGGGTGCGCCCGTCGTACATCGTCGCGAGGATGCCGTCGACGGTGAGTCGCGGGTTGAGCCGGTCGGTGATCTTTTCGATCGTCTCGACGAGCAGGGCCACGCCGCGCATCGCGAAGAACTCGCACTCGAGCGGGATGATCACGCCGTGTGCCGCGGTGAGGGCGTTGACCGTGAGCAGGCCGAGGGAGGGCTGGCAGTCGATGAGGATGACGTCGTAGTCGTCGAGGACCGGCCGCAGGACTCGAGCGAGGATCTGCTCGCGGGCGACCTCCCCGACGAGCTGGACCTCCGCCGCCGAGAGGTCGATGTTGGCGGGGACCACGTCGAGTCCCGGCACCTTCGTGTGGGCGATGACCTCACGAATGTCGTGACCGCGCTCGGTGAGCAGGTTGTAGATCGTCACGTCCAGGTCATGAGTCGCGATCCCCAAGCCCACGGACAGGGCACCCTGGGGGTCGAAGTCGACGAGGAGCACCTTGCGCCCGTATTCGGCGAGGGCCGCTCCGAGGTTGATCGTGGTCGTCGTCTTGCCGACGCCACCCTTCTGGTTGCACATGGCGATGATGCGAGCGGGCCCATGGGCCGCGAGCGGCTGCGGCTCGGGGAAGTCGGGCATCGGCCGACCGGTCGGCCCCAGCTGACCCACACCGGCGCTCTGCGTGCCGGGAAGGTGACCATCGCGGCCGTCGGTGCTCTCGGCCGCACTCGCGGGCGCGGAGGATGCGATGGTTTCGTCGGGTGCTGCGGGGTCGGTCACGACTGCTGAAGAGGTCGCCTCGGTGAGGTCCGAGGGGCTGCTCTCGACGTCCATCTCACTCCCAGAATTGCCGTGCGCGGTCAGCGTCCCGCTGATCGCCACGACCCTATCAGCGGGCACGTGGATGACTCTGGGCATAGACCTCACGCAATCGCTGCACGGTGACCAAGGTGTAGATCTGGGTCGTCGTCACTGAGGCGTGCCCGAGCAGCTCCTGCACGACGCGCACATCCGCTCCCCCGTCCAACAGGTGGGTGGCAAAGGAGTGGCGAAGAGTGTGGGGTGAGAGATGTCCGGCCAATCCGGCCCGGTCAGCCGCTCCCCGGAGGATGGCCCAGGCACTCTGCCTGGAGAGTCGGCTCCCCCGTTGATTGAGGAAGATCGCGGGTGTCCCCTTGCCACCTGGCGAGAGGGCCGGCCGACCACGGACGAGGTACGCGGCCAAGGCGGCCCCGGCATACGAACCCAACGGGACGATTCGCTCCTTCCCGCCCTTTCCCCGCAGGCGTACGACGCCGTCCTCGGTGTCCACATCATCGATGTCCAGACCGACGATCTCCGAGATTCGGCCACCGGTGCCGTAGAGCACCTCGAGCAGTGCCTTGTCCCGGAGCGCCTGAGGCGTGTCACCGACCGCACTCGCCGCCAGCAGTCGCTCCACCTCCTCGACCGAGATGGCCTTGGGCAGTCGAGCAGGCGGCTTCGGCGGGCTCACTGCCAAGGTCGGATCACTCATCGACTCCCCCTCGAGCGCGAGGAAGCGATGCAGACCCCGGACCGCGACGAGGGTGCGCGCCGCAGACGACGCGGCCAAGGGTGGGTGTTCCTCATCGCCCTCTCGGAGGGCAGCGAGGAAGTCAGCCACGTGGACTTGCGTGGTCACTGCCGGGTCGTCGATTCCTCGCGAGGACAGGAATGCCGTCCAGCGGGCGAGATCACGTGTGTAGGCCGTCAGCGTGTGCCGGGACACCCCGCGCTCGACATCGAGGTGCGTCAGCCAGGTGGCGATGGCACGTTGGAGCGGCGTATGCCGTGCCGCACGTCCGGACGCCGGTCCGGGACCCGGCAGGGGCCCGGACCGCTCATCCGAGGAGACGTCGGTCAGGAGAGCACCTGATCCAAGGAATCCGACTCCATTCCGAAGGCGTCGGCCACGGCAGCGTAGGTGATCCGGCCCCCGTGGGTGTTGAGGCCGAGAGCGAGCGCGCGGTCGCTGCGCATCGCCTCCTGCCACCCCTTGTCGGCGAGCTTCACGGCATACGGAAGGGTGGCATTGGTGAGCGCCCAGGTGGAGGTGTGCGGCACGGCACCGGGCATGTTGGCGACGCAGTAGTAGGTCGAGTCGTGCACGCGGAAGGTGGGGTCGGCGTGCGTCGTCGGGCGGGAACCCTCGAAGCAACCGCCCTGGTCGATCGCCACGTCGACGAGGACCGAGCCGGGCTTCATCTGGCTCACCATCTCGTCCGTCACGAGTTTGGGCGCCTTGGCTCCCGGGATGAGGACGGTGCCGATGACGAGGTCGGCCTGGAGCACCTGCTCGCGGATCGCCAGCGCGGACGAGGCGATCTGGTGGACGCGATTGTCGTAGCGCCAGAAGCTCATCCGCAACTTGTCGAGATCGGTGTCGAGGAGTGTCACATCGGCGCCCATGCCGAGCGCGATGTTGGCCGCGTTCTGGCCCGCGACACCGGCACCGAGGACGACGACCTTGGCATTGGCGACGCCTCCGACACCACCGAGCAGGACACCTCGGCCACCAGCGGGCCGCATGAGCGAGAGCGCCCCCACCTGAGGGGCCAAACAGCCCGCCACCTCCGACATCGGGTAGAGCAGAGGCAGCATGCCACTGGGCAGTTGCACCGTCTCATAGGCCACGGCGGTGACCTTCTTCGTGACGAGTTCACGCGTCAACGGTTCGTCGGCCGCCAGGTGCAGATAGGTGAACAGCAGGAGGTCCTCGCGCAGCCGGTGATACTCCTCCGCGACCGGCTCCTTCACCTTCATGACCATGTCGGCCTGACCCCACACCTCGTCGGCGGAGTCGATCATGGTGGCGCCTTGGGCGACGTAGTCCTCGTCGCTGATCGACGAGCCGACACCGGCATCCTTCTCGATGAGGACGTCGTGTCCGTGGGACACCAACTCGTGGACCCCGACCGGCGTGATGCCGACGCGATATTCGTTGTTCTTGACCTCTCGGGGGATACCGATCCGCACGACTCTTCCTCACTCACGCGTGTTTCCGTGGCGACCGGTTGGCCGCATCGCGGAGCTCCTGTGGGGGGCCGGGGCCACTCTAGTGAGGACGAGATCCTCCGCACATGAAATCGCACATCACGGCGATCGCCAGTTGGCTCGACTAGCCCTGGTCCGTGGCGATCGTCGGGTGGAGTTCGGTGGCGGGGGGCAACCAGGACGAGGCGTCGGCCTCGACCTGGTCTCCTGAGCGGATGTCCTTGACCTGGTCCGCGGCTCCCTCACCACCGGCGAACCAGACATACGGGATCCCCCGCCGATCGGCATACCGGATCTGCTTGCCGAACCTGTCGGCCCGGGGGGCCACCTCTGCGGCAATGCCGCGGGATCGCAGGGCGGACGCAATGTGCATCGCCTGCAAGCGGTGTCCCTCGTCGGTGAGGGCCACGAGGACGACCGTCGGAGTGGACCGAGTTCCGGTCAGCCCGCGGCGGCCGATGAGCAGCCCGAGCAGTCGGGACACTCCAATCGAGATGCCAACTCCGGGGTAGGTGGTGCGACCATCCGTGGCCAAGGAGTCGTAGCGACCACCCGAGCAGACCGAGCCGTAGGACTCCTCGCCGATGAGCTGGGTCTCGTAGACCGTGCCGGTGTAGTAGTCGAGTCCGCGCGCGATGCGCAGGTCGGCGACCAGGGTGCCGGGCGCCAGTGCCATCCCGGTCGCGATCACGGCCGCGAGCGCATCGAGTC
>Ga0209477_1000435_pt1 | contig 25867 bp, 26 predicted proteins | sample KloWWTupernatant_FD_187180 | JGI IMG/M metagenome (GOLD analysis project Ga0209477, IMG submission 187180) | Active sludge microbial communities from Klosterneuburg, Austria, studying microevolution and ecology of nitrifiers - Klosterneuburg... | ecosystem: Engineered > WWTP > Aerobic digester >... | reverse complement strand
ACGGTTCCTTCACCCCAAGAAATGCCGTGACGGACGCGCACTCTCCACGCCTGTTTGGCGTATAGGAACCGTCCCCACAACTACTGCACCCGCAGCCTGAGCCCCGGCTGGATCACGGCCCGCGCGGAGAGGTTGTTGAGGTGCAGCAGGTCGGGGACGGCCCGGCCGAACTGGCGGGCGATGCCGTAGAGCGTGTCGCCCGCCTTCACCACGTAGAAGGCGGTGGAGCGCTTCTCGGCAGCGGGCGCGGCGGGTGAGGGCGCTGGGGCCTTCGCGGGCGAAGCCGCGGGCGCCGGGGACGCGGCCGCGACCTGCACCGGCGCCTTGCCGCGGCCCGGCACGAGGATCGGCTGCGAGGCGGTGAGCCGCCCCTTCCTGTTCACCTGCAGGTTGTTCACCTGCTTGAGCGTCGCGGGCGACATCCCGTAGCGCTTGGCGATCGCGTGCAGCGACTCGCCCTTCTTGCCCTGGATCGTGTTCCAGGTGACCAGCGGCTGGTCCCAGGCCTCGAGGTTCTCGCGGAACGCCTCCGCCTTGTCCGCGGGCACCACGAGCACCCCCGTGGGCACCACCGCCACCGGCTTGTTGTGGGCCGGGTTGAGGGCGATGAACTCCTCCTCCGGCATGCCCGCCAGCTTCGCGGCGAGCTTCACGTCGATCTTCGGCGGCGCCTCGACCGTCGTGAAGTAGGGCTGGTCCGGGATCGACTCGAGGTCGATGCCGTAGAGCGTGGGCGCGAGCACGATGTTCTTCACCGCCATGAGCTTGGGCACGTAGTTCACCGTCTCGGGCGGGAGCCTGAGGCTCAGGTAGTCCGTGGGCAGCCCCTTCCTCTGGTTCGCGGCGATGGCGCGCCCCACGCAGCCCTCGCCGCAGTTGTAGGCCGCGAGCGCCAGCTCCCACTCGCCGAACATGTCGTACAGGCGTTGCAGGTAGTTGAGCGCGGCGTCGGTGGCGGCGACGATGTCGCGGCGGTTGTCCTTCCAGTGGTCCTGCGCGAGGCCGTAGTTCTTGCCGGTCGAGGGGATGAACTGCCACAGGCCCGAGGCGCGCGAGCGCGAATAGGCGTGCGGGTTGAAGGCGCTCTCCACGACCGGCAGCAGCGCGATCTCCGTGGGCATGCCGCGCTTCTCCACTTCCTCGACGATGTGGTGCAGGTAGCGGCTGCCGCGGTCGACGAAGCGCTTGATGTAGTCCGGACGGCCCGAGTACCACGCCTCGTGCTCGTGCACGAGCGGGGATTCGAGCGGATCGAGGAGGAAGCCCTTGCGGATGCGCTGCCAGAGGTCCGGGTCGGGGAGGGGGACATCCGGTTCCTCGAACGCATCGGGAAGTGCTGCGCGGGCGGGCGACGGGGCGGCCGGCGGGGTGGCCAGGGCGCCGGTCGCGACAAGGGCCGCCACCAGCGGGATCCACTTGAGACTCCGCTTCCACGCCATATTCTTAAGCATTGTTTCCTATGGGTTTTTTAATGCTACGCCCAAGGCGCGGCGGGGTCAATTCGGCTACAGCACCAGCGCGAAGTCGCGCAGCAGGGCCCCCGGCAGGCGCATCGAGGCGGTGTTGCGCGCGCCGTAGGTGCCGCCCTGCAGGATGAGCTCGCGCTCGCGCGTGAGCGCCTCCAGCTGCGAGCCGAGGATGCGGAAGGCCGAATCGTCGAAGCGCATCACGTCGAGGGGCTCGCGGATCTCGCCGCCCTCCACCCAGAACGAGGCGAAGCGCGTCATCCCGGTGAGCCGGCAGGCCGCGCGGTCGGAGAAGTTGAGGTACCAGAGGTTGCCCACGTAGATGCCACGGTCGAGGGCTTGGAGCACCTGCGCGCCCGGGAGTTCGCCGGCGGCGAGGTCCAGCGACTCCGGCACCTCCTCCGCGTTGGCGCCGTTGGTGGCGACGCCGTACTCCTTGGCGGAGCGCGGCGAGGCGAGCGCGTCGCCCAGCGCGCCCGCGCGGATGAGCTCCACTCGCCCCGGCCGCACGAAGCCCTCGCGCTGGAAGCCGGCGGCGAGCCCCTCGGCGGTGTTCTCGGCGATCGTCACGCGCGGGTCGAAGCGGTCGCGCCCGTCGGCGAGCCGCATGAGCGGGCTCTGCTTGGTGCGCTGGCTCTTCAGGCCGAAGCCGCCCCAGCAGAGCATGCCCACCACGTCCTCCATCGCCGCCGGCGAGAGGTAGGCGCGGTAGCCGCCGGGCGCGAGCGCGCGCGCCGGCCGCCCGAGGAGCGCGAGCTGGTCGCGCGCGAAGCCCATCCGGCGCGCGAACGCCTGCGCATCCCAGCGCGAGCCCGAGTAGGAGGTCTTCACCGCCTTGTCGCGGTCGTGGTACAGGCACCACTCGAAGTTGAAGTTGTCCACGCGCTGCCAGTTGCGCTGGCCCAGCGAGTTGGCGAAGCCCTCGTGGATGGGGCCGCCGGCGTAGTGCCCGACGAGGTCGAGCCCCCGGCCGGCCTCGAGCGCCGCGTCGATCACGACGGCGGCATCCGGGACCGCCCCCGCGGACTCGCGCGCGGTGTTGATGGGCGACTCCGCGTAGAGCAGGTAGGGGTCCGCCGGGGCGTCGGCAACGGCGTCGCGCAGCTGCCCGAGCATCGCCTTCAGCTGGTCGCGGTCGGCGGCGGGGCCGCCCGAGAGCGTCGCCGCCGCGTCCACGCGCCGCCCGTCGCGGATCAGCGTGAGGGTCCACCGCGCCTGCCGCACGCTGGTGGCCTGCCGCACGGCGCTGCGGTTGAAGCGGATGAAGTCCGATTCCTCCGCCGCGAAGTGCGAGACGACCACCTCGCCCGCCCCCGCCAGCGACTGCACGTAGCCGGCCAGCTCGAAAAAGTGGTTCTTCATCGTCAAGCCGCGCCGCCGAAGACTTCGACGCCGGCGAAGCGGCAGGCGGGGGAGGCGTGGCCGACGCGGATCGCCTGGTTGGGCTCGCCCTTGCCGCAGAAGGGCGTGCCCAGCACTTCCACGGTGGCGGCATCGCCCACGCCGGCGAGCGAGCGCCAGAAGGTCGCGGAGATGCCGCGGTAGTTGGGGTTGCGCACCACCTCGGCGAGCCTGCCGCCGCGGATCATGCGGCCCCACTCGCAGCCGAACTGGAACTTGTTGCGCGAGTCGTCGATGGACCACGAGACGTTGGTGCGCATCATCACGCCGTGCCCGATGCCGGCGACGAGCTCGTCGAGCGTGGAGGCGCCCGGCTCGATGTTGAGGTTGGCCATGCGGTCGATGGGCGGGCGGTTCCAGGCGCAGGAACGGGTGTTCGCCACGCCCGCGATGCCGGCGCGCGCCTGCGAGACGGCGCCGCCCAGCGGGCGCTCGAGGATGCCGCGGCGGATCAGGTACTGCTTCTCCGCGGCGAGCCCGTCGTCGTCCCAGCCGTAGGAGGCGTACTCCCCGGCGCGCGCGGGGTCGAAGGTCACGTCGAGGAGCTCCGAGCCGTAGCGGTAGGTGCCGAACATGTCGAGCGTGACGAAGCTCGTGCCGGCGAAGTTGCGCTCGTCGCCGAGGATGCGGTCCAGCTCCAGCGGGTGGCCGATCGACTCGTGGATCTGCAGCATCATCTGGTCCGGCATGAGCAGCACGTCCATCCTGCCGGTGGGGCAGTTGGGCGCGGCCAGCAGCTCGAGCGCCCCCTCGGCGACGGCGCGGCCGCTCCCCGCGAGGCCGAACGCGTCGAGCACCTCGAGGCCGCCTTGCCGGCAGAAGCCGTTGCCGCGGCCGCCGTGGGTGCGCGTCTGCGTGATGCCGTCGGCGTGCGCGGTGGCGGACATGTTGGGCACGACGAAGTGGAACTCCTGCTCGACCTCGCCGCCGTCGGCCGTGACGTAGGCGGCGCGCGTGCGCGTGGTCCACAGGTTCGCTTCCCAGTCGACGATGCGCGGGTCGATGCGGCACTGGCGCGCCTCCGCGGCCAGCAGCTCGACCTTCTCGCGGCGCGTGAGCCGCGCCGGGTCGTCGGCGACGGCGGTCGCGAAGCGCCCGTGAGGCCGCGGCATGGCGATCCGGCCATAGTCGGTGACGGCGCGCCCGGCGGTGAGCGCCGCCAGCCGCCTGGCGCGCATCGCCGCCTCGCGCAGCCCCGCCGGCGTGAGGTCGCTCGTGGCCGCGTAGCCCAGGCCGCCCTTGTCGATCACCGTCACCATCGCGCCGCGGTCGGTGGCGAGCTGCGGGGGCTCGGGAACGTCCTGGCGGACGGTGAGGATCTCGGAGGTCTCCTCCATGAAGCGCAACGCGCAGAAATCGACAGCCGGGGCAACCGCCCTGAATTCGCGCGCGAGGGTTTCGATCATCGGGGGCTCCGGCGGGATATGAAACGGCCGCCTTGCGGCGGCCTGGGTCGGCATTTTACCCCGGAGTTCAGGGTGGGCCCGGTGGGGTGGGTCTCGTTTTGGTCTTTCGGCCGAGTGAAGGGGCGGCGGGCGTCAGCTTCGGGGGCTTCGAGACATAGGTGGGGGTGACGGCTTCGGAGGGAGTTGAAATCGGCCGAAAGACCAAAGCCGAGACCCACCCCACCGGGCCCACCTCCCGCGCGGCGTGCTAACGCCGCCTTGCCGCCGCGAGGCGGCTCCGTCCTTTCCGCCGGAGTCCCGATGATCGATCCGCGCGCGTCGATCGAGAGGGAGGCACAGCGTCGTGAAGGGAGGCGGCGTCGAGCGAAGGGCCGCTCGGGAGGCCGGGGAGGTGTGGCGTGGCTCGGATTTTGGTTTTCGGCCGACTTCAACTCCTTCCGAAGCCGTCACCCTCGCCTATGTCTCGAAGCCCCCGAAGCTGTCGCCCGGCGCCCCTTCACTCGGCCGAAAACCAAAAACGAGCCACGCCACACTTCCCCGGCCCGAAACCGAACCACCTCACCTGTTGGCGGTCCCGCCCCTCGCAAACGCGGTGAACTCCCGTTCGGTCATGCGCACGAGTTCCCACTCGGGCAGGACCTTTCCTCCCAACCCCTCGTAGAACCGGATCGAGGGCTCGTTCCAGTCCAGCACCCGCCACTCGAACCGCCCGCACCCGCGCTCGACGCAGAGCTGCGCGAGGTGGCGGAGCATGGCCTTGCCGATGCCGTGGCCGCGGTGCGCGGGCTCGACGAACACGTCCTCGAGGTACAGGCCCGGCTTCGCGAGGAAGGTGGAGAAGGTGGTGAAGAAGAGCGCGAAGCCCACCGCGCGCCCGCCGCGCTCGGCGAGGATGGCCTCGGCCGCGGGGCGCGGGCCGAAAAGGGCGCGCTCGAGGTCGGCGGCGGTGCCCACCTTCTGGTGCGCGAGCTTCTCGTAGACGGCGAGCTCGTGGACGAGGCGGTCGATCTCGCCGCAGTCGGCGGGCGCGGCGGGCCGCAGGAGGAAGTCGGGCATGGCGGGGCTCTAGCGGAAGGTGTTCTTCCACTCGCGCACGGCGGTGAAGACCTCGACCGGTGCTGCGAGCGCGCGCCCGGCGTGGCGCGAGGCGGAAGCGATCACCTCGGGCGACGCCCAGCGCAGGAAGGGGTTGGTGGCCAGCTCGTCGGCGATCGTGCAGGGCAGCGTCGGGCGCCCGGCCGCGCGCGCGGCAGCGTCGCGCTCGCTGCGCTCGAAGAGCGCGGCGTTGCCGGGCTCCACGGCGAGGGCGAAGCGGATGTTGGACATCGTGTACTCGTGGGCGCAGTAGACGCGCGTGGCGGGCGGCAGCGCCGCGAGCTTCGCGAGCGAGGCGACCATCTGCGCGGGCGTGCCCTCGAAGAGGCGCCCGCAGCCGCAGGCGAAGAGCGTGTCGCCGCAAAACACGAGCCCGTCGCCGGCGTAGGCGATGTGGCCGCGCGTGTGGCCGGGGACCTCGAGGACGGAAAGCGCGAGCCCGAGCCCCGGCACGGTGATGCGGTCGCCTTCCGCGAGCCGGTGCGTGAGGCCGTCGATCTTCTCGCCGGCGGGGCCGTACACGGGGCAGCGCCAGCGGCCGGCCAGCCACTCGACCCCGCCCACGTGGTCGCCGTGATGGTGGGTCACGAGGATGGCCGCGAGCGCGAGGCCGCGGGATTCGAGGAAGGCCTGCACGGGCGCCTCGTCGCCGGGGTCGACCACGGCGGCGTGGCGGCCGTCCTCGGCCACCCAGAGATAGTTGTCCTCGAAGGCGGGGACGGGATGGACCTGCACCTGCGTCATTTCGCGTTTCCCGTTCGGGTCCTGCACCCGGGAGGCCGAGTCTATTAGAATTGCCGCATGACGACCAACCCGCTCGCCGACTGGTTCGCGACGCCGCTTGGGGCCTACCTCCTCGCGAAGGAGCGCGCCTACCTCGACGACGTGACCCCGGACATCTTCGGCTTCCACGCGCTGCAGCTGGGGCTGCCGCAGCTCGACCTGCTGCGCGAGAACCGCATCACGCACCGCCTGCGCGTCGACGCGGGCGGCGAGGCGACGCTGCGCGCCAAGGGCACGGAGCTGCCCATCGCCACGCAGTCGATCGACCTGGCGCTGCTGCCGCACGTGCTGGAGTTCGCCGAGGACCCGCACGCGATCCTGCGCGAGGTCGACCGCGTGATGATGCCCGAGGGGCGCATCGTCATCCTCGGCTTCAACCCGTGGAGCCTCTGGGGCCTGCGCAGCGCGCTCGGCCCGCGGCGCCACGAGACGCCCTGGAACGGCAAGTTCGTCTCGCTCCTGCGCGTGAAGGACTGGCTCTCGCTCCTGGGCTTCGAGGTCTCCGCCGGCCGGCTCGTCTGCTACGTGCCGCCGGTGAAGTCGGACAAGTGGCTCGAGCGCCTCGCCTTCATGGAGCCCGCCGGCGACCGCTGGTGGGCCGTGGGCGGCGCGGTCTACATGCTGCAGGCCATCAAGCGCGTGCGCGGCGTGCGCCTCCTCACGCCCGCGTGGCAGGAGGCGGTCGCGCGCGAGAAGCGCGTGGCGCTCGCCGCCAAGCGCGAGGGGGCGGCCGGCCACCAGCGGGCGGGGTCCCTGAAGATCGTCAAGTGACCGCCCCCCATCGAGAAGCCGCTGCAAAAGCGGTCGAGATCTACACCGATGGCGCATGCAAGGGCAATCCCGGCCCCGGGGGCTGGGGGGCCCTGCTCACCTTCGACGGGCAGGAGAAGGAGCTGTGCGGCGGGGAGCTCTCGACCACCAACAACCGCATGGAGCTCACCGCGGTGATCGAGGCGCTGGCGGCGCTGAAGCGCCCCAGCCGCGTGATCCTGCACACCGACTCGCAGTACGTGCAGAAGGGGATCACGGAGTGGATCCGCGGGTGGAAGGCGAAGGGCTGGAAGACGGCTTCCAGGGCGCCGGTGAAGAACGTCGATCTCTGGAAGCGGCTGGACGAGCTGGCCGCGCAGCACCACGTCGACTGGCGCTGGGTGAAGGGGCACGCGGGGCACGACGGCAACGAGCGGGCGGATGCGCTGGCGAACCGCGGGGTCCCTTCGGGGCGGTAAGGCGGGAAAGCCGATGGAACCGCGGATGAACGCGGATGAACGCAGATGAAGGTGCGCAAGGGCAGGCGAGGGGAGCGATGAAGGCATGAGAAGGATCGTGCTCGACACCGAGACGACGGGGCTGGAGCCGTCGGAGGGCCACCGCGTGATCGAGATCGCGTGCGTGGAGCTCTTCGACCGGCGGGCCACGGGCCGCAACTTCCACCGCTACCTCAACCCGGACCGCGAGATCGACAAGGCGGCGGTCGAGATCCACGGGCTCACGACCGAGTTCCTGGCCGACAAGCCTCGCTTCGGCGACATCGCCGACGAGCTGGTGGAGTTCCTCGACGGGGCCGAGGTCCTCATCCACAACGCCGCCTTCGACGTGGGCTTCCTCGACGCGGAGTTCGCGCTCGTCGGGCGGCCGGGCGTGAAGACGGTTTGCACCGTGACGGACACGCTCGCCATGGCGCGCGAGCTGCACCCGGGCAAGCGCAACTCCCTCGACGCGCTGTGCGAGCGCTACCAGGTGGACAACTCGCGCCGGTCGCTGCACGGGGCGCTCCTCGACGCGCAGCTGCTCGCCGACGTGTGGGTCGCGATGACGCGCGGGCAGGACACGCTCGACATCTCCCTCATGGCCGGCGCCGCGGCCGGCGAGGGCGGCGGGCGCATCGAGCGGCCGGCGCGGCTCGCGGTGGTCCGCGCGGGGCCGGACGAGCTCGCCGCCCACGCGGCCATGTGCGAGCGCATCGACGCCGAAAGCAAGGGCCGCTGCCTGTGGAAGCAGGCCGGGGCGCCCCCCTAGCCATGGCCTCCGCCCCGGACGCGCGCAGGGAGGAGCTGAGCCGGCTGGCGGCGCGGCTGGTGGCGCTGGGGGCGATCCCGATCGCGGTCTTCTGCGGCGCCTTCGCGCTCGCGCGCGCCGCGCTCGGCGTGACGCAGCAGGCGCAGGCCTTCACCTGGATGATCGCGCTCGCGGCGGCGGTGGGTGCCGTCTTCGTGCTGGCCCGGCGCACGGCGCGCGCGCTCGACGGCGAGGTGCAGGTGATCCGCGAGGCGGTGCGCCACGTCTCCGGCGGGGCGCGGGAGACCGAGCTGCCGGAGCTGGACCCGCCGCTCGAGGGCCTCAAGCGCCAGGTCCTCTCGCTCGCCACCGACTTCCAGGCGAAGGAGCAGCGCCTGCAGGAGCGCCTCGACACCGCGCGCCAGCAGGTCTTCTTCCTCACCACGCACGACCCGCTCACCGGGCTCGCCAACCGGAAGACCCTCGAGGAGCGGCTGGAATCGGCGCTCGCCAACGCCCGCAGCCTCGGCGGCACCCACGGGCTGGTCTACCTCGACATCGACTTCCTGCACCGCATCAACGACGCCTTCGGCCACCTCGCCGGCGACGAGCTGCTGCGCGGCCTCGTGCCGGTGCTGAAGGCGAGCCTGCGCGAGGAGGGCCTGCTCGCGCGCATCGGCGGCGACGAGTTCGCGGTGCTGCTGGAGAACTGCAGCGCCGACTACGCGATGCAGGTGGCGCTGCGGCTTCGCGACGCCGTGCAGGCCTGGCAGTTCGAGTGGAAGGACCACGCCTTCCAGGTGGGCGTGAGCGCGGGCGTCGTCGCGATCACGCGCCTCACGCCCAGCCTCTCGGCCATCTTCAACGAGGCCGACAGCGCCTGCTTCGCGGCCAAGGAGCAGGGCAGGAACCGCGTGGTGGCCTTCCACGAGGCGCAGGGCGCGCAGTCCATGCGCCAGACGAGCCGCGGGTGGCTGAAGCGCATCAACGACGCCATCTCGGGCGGGGCCTTCACGCTGCTCTACCAGCCGTTCCTGCCGCTCGCCGCCACGCGCGTGGCCGGCGCGCCCCCGCGGGTGGAGGCGCTGCTGCGCATGAGCGAGACGGGCGGGGAGCTGATCCTGCCGATGTCCTTCATCCCGGTGGCCGAGCGCTACGACCTCATGCGCACCATCGACCGGTGGGTGGTGGAGCGCGCGTTCTCGGATTTCCGCCGCCTCGCGCGCGAGAGCGGCCGCGAGCGCCCGGCCGAGTTCTCCATCAACCTCTCGGGCCACTCGCTCACGGCGCCCGATTTCGCCGACGTGGTGCGCGAGCTCTTCACGCAGTACGGCGTGCCGCCGTCGAGCATCTGCTTCGAGATCACGGAGACGGCGGCCATCGCCAACGTCGAGCGCGCGCGCGGCGCCATCGAGGGGCTGCGCGCCATGGGGGCGCGCTTCTGGCTGGACGACTTCGGCAGCGGGCTTTCCTCCTTCAACTACCTCAAGCACTTCCCGGTCGACGGGCTCAAGATCGACGGGCTGTTCGTGAAGGGCGTGGCGAGGAACCCGCTGGACCACGCCCTCGTCGAGGCCATCCAGAAGATCGCCGCCTCCCTGGGGCTCGCCACCGTCGCCGAGTGCGTGGAGAGCGAGGAGATCGCCCAGCGGCTGGTCGAGATCGGCGTTCCCTGGGGGCAGGGCTTCCACCTCGGCCCCCCCGGCCGGCTGGAAGCCGTCATCCCCTGACCGGGGACGTACCCCGGGGACGTACCCCGGGGTCTGTCCCCGGGGTGCGTCCCCGGGCTATAATTCGCGCCGAGCCGGCGGCGGGCCTTGGGAAGAGGGCCGGTCGCCAATCCCCAAGCCCAGACCAGAACGAGACGCCATGTCCCGCACCCGCCTCATCCTCGCCGCCGCCATCGCCGCGGCCCTCGCCTCGACGGCCCATGCGGCCGGCGACCCCGCCGCCGGCAAGCAGAAGAATTTCCAGTGCCAGGGCTGCCACGGCATCCCCGGCTGGAAGACCGCCTTCCCGGAGGTCTACCACGTGCCGAAGCTGGGCGGCCAGCACGCCGCCTACCTCGTGACCGCCCTCAAGCAGTACAAGTCGGGCGAGCGCGACCACACCACCATGCGCTCCATCGCGGCGACGCTCTCCGAGAAGGACATGGAGGATCTCGCGGCCTACTACTCGCAGGCCGGGAAGTGAGGCGCGCCATGAAGACCCTCCCCATCGCCCTCGCGGCCCTCGTCCTTTCCGCCCCGGCCCTCGCGGCCAAGGGCAACCCCGACGCCGGCAAGGCCAAGGCGGAGACCTGCAAGGCCTGCCACGGCGAGACCGGCGCCAGCGCCAGCGCGGAATTCCCGAAGATCGGCGGCCAGCACGCCGACTACCTCGCCACCGCGCTCAAGCACTACAAGCTCGGCAAGCGCAAGAACCCCATCATGGCCGGGCAGGTCGCCACGCTCTCCGAGAAGGACATGGCGGACCTCGCGGCGTACTACGCCTCGCAGCCCGGCGGGCTCGCGATCAAGTACTGACCGCGCCCGCCGCCGTTGCGCGAGAAGCCCGGCCGAGCGCCGGGCTTTTCGTTGGTGCCGCCGCGACGCGCGTCTTATGATTCCTGCACGATGACGCCGACGCCCGATTTCGAGACGCTCTGGTCCGAGGCCCACGCCTGCCACCAGCGCGGCGACGCGAGGGGCGCCGTGCTGGCGCTGCACCGCGCCGTGGCGCTGCGCCCCGACGACATGCGCGCGCTCGCGCACCTGTGCCGCACCCTCTACGAGCACGGCGACCTCTTCGCGCCCCCGCCGGCCCCGCCCGCCGCGGGGCAGCCGCCCCTCGTGTCGGTGGTGACCTGCAGCATCGACCCCGCGAAGTACGACCGCGCGAAGGCTTCGTTTGCGCGCGCCTTCGGCGGGGACCCGTGGGAGCTCATCGGCATCCACGACGCCAAGTCCCTGTGCGAGGGTTACGCGCGCGGCTTCGCGCAGGCCCGAGGCGACCTCGTCGTCTTCAGCCACGACGACATCGAGGTCCTCACCCCCGCGCTCGGGCGCGCGCTCGCCGCGGCGCTGGCCGAGGCGGACATGGCGGGCCTCGCGGGCACGACGCGGCTCGCGGGCCCGGCCTTCGCCTGGAGCGGCAAGGCGTTCGCGCGCGGGCGCATCGCCGAGCCCGGGCGCGGCCACGCGGGCGTGGACCTCGTCGTCTTCAACCCCGCGCCGCGCGTCACGCCCGGCATGCAGGCGCTCGACGGCGTCTTCATCGCCGCGACCCGCCGCGCGGTGGAGGCGGTCGGCTTCGATACCGCGACCTTCGACGGCTTCCACCTCTACGACGTGGACTTCACCTACCGCGCGCACCTCGCGGGTCTGCGCGTGGCGGTGACGCCGGGCATCGTCGTCCGCCACGATTCCACGGGCGCCTTCGACGCGAAGTGGGAGCGCTACGCCGGGCGCTTCCTCGCGAAGTTCCCGGGCCTGCTGGGCGAGCGCAAGGCGAGCGAAATGCTGCGCATCCCCTTCCCGGACGCGCGGACGCTGGTCGCGTACTGCGCGCGGCTGGACGAGGCGGGCCGCGCCGCCTCAGCCGGCTAGCTTCGCGGCGAGGCAGCCGAGGTAGGCGGCGTTGTCGAAGGGCGCGCCGTTGCGCTGCGCTTGCCAGACCTGTTCCGCGAGGCAGTCCATCACCGCGTGCCGCGCCTCGTGCGCCGAGCCGGATTTCGCCGCCAGGCGCTGCACGGCGTCGCGGATGCCCGGCGGCTGGTCGATGGACAGCTGCTCCTCGATCGCCAAGTGCATCGACAGGTGCAGGAAGGGGTTGGTCTCGCCGCCCTCGGGCCGCCATTCGCGCTCGCGGTAGCGATCGGGGTCGGAGAGCACCGCGTGGTATTCCGGGTGCTCCATGACGAGCGCCAGCGCCATCGATTCCAGCGGCGTGAGCGCCTCGCCCGCCTGCGACCGGGCCCACAGGCCGAAGAAGAATTCGCGCACCTGGTCGCGCGTGGGGTTGAAGAGGCTCATTTCGGCAGGCGCGGGCGCTTCGGGGCCGGGGGCGCGGCGAGCGCCGCCTTGTCCTTCCAGCCGCAGGGCGCGTAGACGCGGCACTCGCCGCACTTGGGCTTCCTCGCGAGGCAGGTGTAGCGCCCGTGCAGGATGAGCCAGTGGTGCGCGTGCAGGCGGAACTCCGCCGGCACGGCCTTCAGGAGCTTCTGCTCCACGGCGAGCGGGTCCTTGCCGGGCGCGAGCCCCGTGCGGTTGGCGACGCGGAAGATGTGCGTGTCGACCGCCATCGTGGGCTCGCCGAAGGCCACGTTCAGCACCACGTTGGCCGTCTTGCGCCCCACGCCGGGAAGCCTCTCCAGGGCCTCGCGCGTGCGCGGCACCTCGCCGCCGTGCTCGTCCAGCAGGATGCGCGAGAGCGCGATCACGTTCTTCGCCTTGGTGCGGAAGAGCCCGATGGTCTTGATCGCCTCGCGCAGCGCGTCCTCGCCCATCGCGACGATGGCCGCGGGCGTGCCGGCCACGGGGAAGAGCTTGCGCGTGGCGAGGTTCACGCCCTTGTCGGTCGCCTGCGCCGAGAGCACCACGGCGACGAGCAGCTGGTAGGGCGTGCCGTACTCGAGCTCGCTCTTCGGCTCGGGGTCGGTCTCGCGCAGGAGGCGGAAGAACTCGTGGCGGGCTTCGGGCTTCATTCGAGGGCCTCCAGGCGCGCGGCCTCCTCGGCCTCGTTGCGGGCGAGGCGGAAGGCGCGGAAGGCGTGGCGCTCGCGGGAGAGCGCCGCATCCGGCAGCGCCGCCGCCGGCGCGAGCGCGATGCAGTCCACGGGGCAGGGCGGGATGCACAGCTCGCACCCCGTGCACCACGCGGCGATCACCGTGTGCATCATCTTCGGGGCGCCGACGATGGCGTCCACGGGGCAGGCGTCGATGCACTTCACGCAGCCGATGCAGAGCCGCTCGTCGATCACGGCCACCTGCGGCGGGCGGTACGCGCCGAAGGCGGGGTTGAGCGGCACGGCCGCTCGCCCGAGCAGGGCGGCCAGCTTCGCCACCCCCGCGTCGCCCCCCGGCGGGCACTGGTCGATGCCCGCTTCCCCGCGCGCGATGGCCTCGGCGTAGGGGCGGCAGCCGGCGTAGCCGCACTTCGTGCACTGCGTCTGCGGCAGGAGCGCGTCGATGCGCGCGGCGAGGTCGTTCATGCGAGGTCGCCCGGCGCGAGCGGCGCGAAGGGCCGCCCCGCCTCGGCCGCGATGCCGGCGTGCGTGAAGCGGCCGCGCCAGAGCAGCACCCCGGCGGCGAGCCCCCGGTCCCCGGCGAGCGCGCGGGCGATGCCCTGGCCCGCGAGGGCGCGCGCGTAGGGCAGCGCGGCGGCGGCGAGCGCCGCGGCCCCCGTTCGCGCCACCGCCGAGGGCATGTTGGGCACGCAGTAGTGCACCACGCCCTCGGCGGTGAAGGCGGGCTCGGCGTGCGTGGTGGTCCGCGAGGTCTCGGCCACGCCGCCCGCGTCGATGGAGATGTCGACGATCACGGCGCCCGGCTTCATGCGGCGCACCAGCGCGCGCGGCAGGAGCTTCGGCGTAGGCTCGCCCGGGATGAACACGGCGCCCACGACCAGGTCCGCGGCGAGCGCCTGGCGCTCGATCGCCTCCGGGGTGGCGAGGCCCGTTTCCACGGCGGGCCCCAGCCGCGCGGCGACCGCGTCGCGCGTGGCGGCCGAGCGCGTGAGGACCATGACTTTCGCGCCGAGCGCCGCGGCCACCTCGGCCGCGTTCACGCCGGCGTGGCCGCCGCCGAGCACCAGCACCTGCGCCGGCGCCGAGCCGGGGGCCGCGGCGAGGAGCGTCCCGTTGCCGCCGCCCGGAAGCGTGAGGTGGTGCGCGCCCGCCTGGATGGCGAGCCGCCCGGCGATGACGGACATCGGCGCGAGGAGCGGGAAGCCGCCATCGGCGCCGCGGACCATCTCGAAGGCGATGGCGGTCACGCCGCGCGCGGCCACTTCCCGCGCGAGCGCGGGCTCGCCCACGAGGTGCTGGAAGGAGAAGAGCGTGGAGCCCGCCCGCAGCCGCGCCCACTCACCCTCCTGGATCTCCTTCACCTTGACGACCAGTTCGGCGTCCCAGGCCTCGTCGGGCGGGACGATCGCCGCACCGGCCGCGGCGAAGTCCGCGTCGGCGATGCCGATGCCCGCGCCCGCGCCGGCGGCCACGCGCACCTCGTGGCCCTCGGCCGCGAGCGCCGCCGCACCGGCCGCGTCCAGCGCGAGGCGCCGCTCGCCGGGCTTCGATTCGCGGGGGATGCCGATCCGCATCGCGGGGACGCGGGCTCAGGCCGCCTTGAGCGCGCGCCGCGCCTCGGCGATGAGGTCCGGCCCGCGGTAGATGAAGCCGGTGTAGAGCTGCACGAGGCTCGCGCCGGCGTCCGCCTTGGCCAACGCGTCCGCCCCGGTGTGGACGCCGCCCACGCCGATGAGGGGGACGCGGCCCGAGAGCAGCCGCGAGAGCTTGCGCAGCACCTCGGTGGAGATCGCGAACACGGGCCGCCCGGAAAGGCCGCCGGCCTCGGCCGCGTGGCGGTGCGTCTCCACGCCCTTGCGGCCGATGGTGGTGTTGGTGGCGATGAGGCCGTCGATGCGGTGCTTCACCGCGAGTTCGGCGATGGCCGCGAGCTGCTCGTCGTCGAGGTCCGGGGCGATCTTCACCGCGAGCGGCTTCACGGTGCCCGTGCGCGCGGCGAGGGCGTCGCGCCGCGCCATGATCGCCGCGAGCAGCTCGTCCAGCTTCTCCTTCGACTGCAGGTCGCGCAGGTTCTTCGTGTTGGGCGAGGAGATGTTCACGGCCACGTAGGTGGCGCGGTCGTACACGGCGTCGAGGCAGGCGAGGTAGTCGTCGGCGGCGCGCTCGAGCGGCGTGTCGAAGTTCTTGCCGATGTTCACGCCCAGCACGCCGCGGAAGGCCGCCTTCTCGACGTTGCGGAGCAGCTTCTCCACGCCCACGTTGTTGAAGCCCATGCGGTTGATGATCGCCTCGTGCTCCACCAGCCGGAACAGGCGCGGCTTGGGGTTGCCGGGCTGCGGGCGCGGGGTGACGGTGCCCACCTCGAGGTGGCCGAAGCCCAGCGCCGCGAGCGGGTCGAGGTACTCCGCGTTCTTGTCCATGCCGGCGGCGAGCCCCACCGGGTTGGGGAAGCGGATCCCCATGACGGTGCGCTCCTCGCCGCGGTCGGCGCCGGCGCCGAAGAGCGCCGTGGCCGGGCCGAGGCCCGCCATTGCCTTCAGGGCGAGTTCGTGCGCGGTTTCGGGGTCGAGCTGGAAGAGGGCGGTGCGGGCGAGGCGGTAGAGCATCGGGGATCCCGGGAAGTCCAGGACGCCATTATCGCAGGCGCTTCCACTCCCCGCGGGTGAGCCCCTCGATGGGCCGGAACTCGCTCTTGTAGGCCATCTTGCGGCTCTGGGCGATCCAGTAGCCGAGGTAGACGTAGGCGAGCCCGCGGCGGCGCGCCTCGGCGACCTGCCAAAGGATGTTCCAGGTGCCGAAGCTCGCCTTGGGCACGAGCGGGTCGAAGAAGGTGTAGACGGAGGAAAGCCCGTCGGCCAGCTCGTCCACGATCGACACCATGCGCAGGCGCCCCGCCTCGCGGAACTCCACGAGGCGCGTGTTCACGTTGGACTGCAGCAGGAAGTGCGCGTACTGCTCGCGGCTGTCGTGGTCCATGCCGCCGCCGCGGTGGCGCTCGCCCTGGTAGAGGCGGTAGAGGGCGTAGTGCTCGGCGCTGAACTTGAGGTCGCCGAAGGCCGCCTCGAGCCCCTCGTGGCGCTTCCAGGCGCGGCGTTGCGAGCGCGAGGGCTCGAACTGCGCGGCCACCACGCGCACCGGCACGCAGGCCTGGCAGTGGTCGCACCACGGGCGGTAGGTGAAGGCGCCGGAGCGGCGGAAGCCCGCGGAGACGAGCGAGCCGTAGGTGTCGGTGTCGATGAGGTAGCTGGGCGTGGCCACCTGCGAGCGAGCGAGCCTGCCCGGCAGGTAGCTGCAGGGGTACGGGGCGGTCGCGTAGAACTGCAGGTTCGCGATCGGGAGGTCGTTGAGCTTCGTCATGCTTCCTCGGTGGCCGGCCAGCGGCTGCCGGTCGGGGGGTATTGTATCGACTCGGCCAGGCGCTGCGCGAACTCGCGCCGCGGGATCTCCCGGGCCCCCAGCGAGGCGAGGTGGCGCGTGGCCTGCTGGCAGTCGACGAGCCCGACGCCGAGCGCCTCGAGCCGCGCCACCAGCTTCACGAGTGCCACCTTGGAGGCGTCCGTCTCGCGCGAGAACATCGACTCGCCGAAGAAGACGCGCCCCAGCAGGATCCCGTAGAGCCCGCCGGCGAGGCGCCCGTCGCGCCACGACTCCACCGAGTGCGCGAAACCCCGCTCGTGCAGGCGCGTGTAGGCGGCGACCATCTCCGGCACGATCCAGGTGCCGGCCTGCCCGTCGCGCGGCTCGGCGCACGCGCGCATCACCTCGGCGAAGGCGGTGTCGAAGCGCGTCTCGAAGGCGCCGCGGGCCACCGCCTTGCGCAGCGACCGCGACACCTTCAGCTCGCCCGGGAAGAGCACCATGCGCGGGTGCGGCGACCACCACAGGATGGGGTCGCCCGCCGAGAACCACGGGAAGATGCCCTTCGAGTAGGCATCCAGCAGGCGCTCCGGCGACAGGTCCGCGCCGGCGCAGAGCAGGCCGTTGGGCGAGCGAAGCGCCTTCGAGACGGGCGGGAAGGGGTCGTGCGGGCCGAGAAGCGGGATCACCCCGCGCACTTTAGCAGGAGCCGACTTACACTTCGCCCATGCAGACCGCGCCGGGCGTCGCGCCCGCCTCCCGCCTCCCCGCCTCCGGGACCACGATCTTCAGCGTCATGTCCGCGCTCGCGCAGGAGCACGGCGCCGTGAACCTCGGGCAGGGCTTCCCCGACTACGCGATCGACCCGGCGCTCGTCGGCCTCGTCACCGCCGCCATGAAGGCGGGCCACAACCAGTACCCGCCCATGCCCGGCGTGATGGCGCTTCGCGAGGCCATCGCCGCGAAGGCCGGGCGCCTCTACGCGCGTGCCTACGACCCGGAGCACGAGGTCACCGTGACCTCGGGCGCCACGCAGGCGATCTTCACGGCGATCCAGGCCCTCGTCGGCCCGGGCGACGAGGCGATCGTCTTCGAGCCCGCCTACGACAGCTACGTGCCGGCGATCCGGCTGGCGGGCGCGACCCCCGTTACGGTGCCGCTCGCCTTCCCCGGCTACCGCGTCGACTGGGCGGTGGTGCGGCGCGCGGTCACCTCGCGCACGCGCCTCATCCTCGTGAACACGCCCAGCAACCCGGGCACGAGCGTGCTCTCGGCGGAGGACTGCGCCGAGCTCGAGGCGGTGACGCGCGCAACGCCCATCGTGGTGGTCTCCGACGAGGTCTACGAGCACATGGTCTACGACGGCCGGCGCCACGAGAGCCTCGCGCGGCGCCCGGAGCTCGCCTCGCGCAGCGTGGTCATCGGCTCCTTCGGCAAGACCTTCCACGCCACGGGCTGGAAGGTGGGCTATGCGCTGGCCCCGCGCGCGCTCACCGAGGAGATCCGCCGCGTGCACCAGTTCACCGTGTTCACGGTCTCCTCGCCCATGCAGCACGCGCTGGCCGCGTTCCTCGCCGAGCCCTCGCGCTACGAGGGGCTGCCGGCGTTCTTCCAGAAGAAGCGCGACCTGCTGCGCGAGGCGCTTGCCGGCACGCCGCTGGAGCTGCTGCCCTGCGAGGGCGCGTACTTCCAGCTGGCGCGCTACTCGCGCGTGAGCGACGAGCCGGCGGCGGCGTTCGCCGAGCGGCTCGTGCGCGAGCTCGGCGTGGCCACGATCCCGCTCTCGGCCTTCCACCAGGACGGAACCGACCACCGCGTGATCCGCTTCTGCTTCGCGAAGAAGGAGGAGACGCTCCTCGCGGCCGCGGAACGCCTGCGCCGGCTCGCGGCGGGGTGACGCGCTAGCCCTGCGCCCAGGGCAGGCCGGCGCGGCGCCAGCCGCCGAGGTTGCCGCGGCGGCCGTCCTCGTCGAGGTCGCCCTCGAAGCCTTCCAGCACGTTGAAGACGCGCGTGAAGCCGGCGCGCGCCGCGGCGACGGCCGCCTCGCGCGAGCGCACGCCGCTGCGGCACAGGAGCAGCAGCGGCTCGTCCTTCGGGAAGCGTGCCGCGAGCTTCTCCGCGAACCGCGGGTCGGGGTCGCGCGCGCCGTAGGCCCGCCACTCGAGGAGCGGCGCGCCCTCGACGTGGCCGACGAACTCCCACTCGGCTCGCGTGCGCACGTCCACGATCGTGGCGAGCCCTTCCTCGAAGAGCTGGTGCGCCTCGGCGGGCGTCACCTGCCCGGCGAACTCGAGGTTCGCGGCGCGGGCGCGGGCGGTGGCGAGGTCGAGGAGGTCTTTCCTATCCATGGCGGGGGTCTCCGGGAAGGGGGCTGCGGAAGCGCGGCGGCCGGCCGTCGGCCGCCGCCTGGTAGGCGACGGAAAAATCGCGCAGCGAAGGCAGCGCCGCGTGCGGGTCGGCGCCGTCGCGCAGCTGGAAGGCGTCGAAGCCGCTGCGCTGGAGGTAGAAGAGCTGGTCGCGCGTCACGTCCCCCACGGCGCGCAGCTCGCCCCGGTAGCCGTGCCTGCGGCGCAGGAGGCAGGCCGTGGAATAGCCGCGGCCGTCCGCGAACTTCGGGAAGTGCACGGCGACGAGGGCGAGGCGCGGCAGGTCCGCGGCGATCGCGGCCGGGTCGTCCCCCGGCTCGAGGCGCACGCCCACGGGCGTCGCTCGGGCGAGCAGCTCCTCGCGGCGTGCTTCCCAGACGGCGAGCGACACCGCGAGCGGCCCCACGGGGAGCGCGACCGTGCCGGGGTGCTCGCCGGCGCGCGGCACCAGCACCTGCCAGATGTCGCCGATCACGCGCCCGTGCCGGATCACGTGCCTAGGCATGGGCGGGCTCCCGCGTCCCGGCGTACACGCGTGCCTTGAAGGGAGCAAGGCCCACGCGGTGCACGGTGTCGACGAAACGCTCGCCCTCGTCGCGCAGGGCGACGTAGGACTCCACGAGGCGCTCGATCACGCCCGGGATCTCCGCCGCGGGGAAGGACGGCCCGATCACCTCGCCGAGCGTCGCGTCGAGGCCCTGCTCGCCGCCGATCGAGACCTGGTACCACTCGGCGCCGTTCTTGTCGACGCCGAGGATGCCGATGTGGCCGACGTGGTGGTGCCCGCAGGAGTTCATGCAGCCCGAGATGTTGAGATCCAGCTCGCCGATGTCGTGCAGGTAGTCGAGGTCCTCGAAGCGCCGCTGGATGGCCTCGGCCACGGGGATCGACCTGGCGTTGGCCAGCGCGCAGAAGTCGCCGCCGGGGCAGCAGACGATGTCGGCGAGCAGCCCCGCGGTCGGGGTCGCGAGCCCGGCGGCGCGGGCGCGCTGCCACAGCGCGTGCAGGTCGCGCTCGCACACGTCGGCGAGGATGAGGTTCTGCTCGTGCGAGACGCGAAGCTCCCCGAAGGCGTAGCGCTCGGCGAGGCCCGCCACGAGGTCCATCTGGTCCGCGGTGATGTTGCCGGGCGCGACACCCGGCTTCTTGAGCGAGAGCGTGACGGCGCGGTAGCCGGGCCGGCGGTGCGGGTGGACGTTGCGCGAGAACCAGCGCGCGAAGGCGCGGTCGCCGGCGAGCTGGAAGGCGAGCGCCCCGTCGCCGTCGCCGGGCGGCTCGTAGGGCGGGGGCGCGAAGTGCGCCGAGACGCGCGCGAGCTCCTCGTCCGTCAGCGTCGATTCGCCGCCGCGCAGGGGCGCCCACTCGGCCTCGACCTGCGCGCCGAAGGCCTCGGCCCCCAGCGCTGTCACGAGGAACTTGATGCGCGCCTTGTAGGCGTTGTCGCGGCGGCCGTGGCGGTTGTAGACGCGCAGGATCGCCTCGAGGTAGGTGAGGAGGTCGCGCCACGGCAGGAACTCGCGGATCACGGCGCCCACCGCGGGCGTGCGCCCCAGGCCGCCGCCCACGATCACGCGAAGGCCCAGCTCGCCCGCGCCGTTGCGCCGGGCGTGCAGGCCGATGTCGTGCACGAGCGTCGCGGCGCGGTCGGCCTCGGCGCCCGAGAGCGCGATCTTGAACTTGCGCGGCAGGTAGGCGAACTCGGGGTGGAAGGTCGACCACTGGCGCACGATCTCGGCGAGCGCGCGGGGGTCCACGTGCTCGTCGGGCGCGACGCCCGCGAAGTGGTCGGTGGTCACGTTGCGGATGCAGTTGCCGCTCGTCTGGATGGCGTGCATCCCCACCTCGGCCAGCTCGGCGAGGATCTCCGGCGCCTGCTCGAGGCGCGGCCAGTTGAATTGCAGGTTCTGGCGCGTCGTGAAGTGGCCGTAGCCGCGGTCGTACACGCGGGCGATGCGCGCGAGCTTCCGCAGTTGCGCCGAGGAGAGCAGCCCGTAGGGGATGGCCACCCGCAGCATCGGCGAGTGCCGCTGGACGTAGAGCCCGTTCTGCAGGCGCAGCGGGCGGAAGTCGTCCTCGGAGAGCTCGCCGGCGAGGTGGCGGCGCGTCTGGTCGCGGAACTGGGCGACCCGCTCGGCGACGAGGCGGCCGTCGATGGCGTCGTAGGCGTACATGCGGCGCATCCTAGCGGCCCCGCATATGCCTGAAAAATACTTGTTGATGATATGCTGATAACAAAATCGCATATGAGGCCGGCATGAACCTGCAGCAACTGCGCTACGCCGCCGAGGTCGCCCGGCGCGGGCTCAACGTCTCCGCGGCGGCGGCCGCGCTGCACACCTCGCAGCCGGGCGTGTCGCGGCAGATCCGCGAGCTGGAGGCCGAGCTGGGCGTGGACCTCTTCGTGCGCCAGGGCCGGCGGCTCACGGCGGTCACGGAGGCGGGGCGCGAGATCCTCGCGGTCGCGGGCCGCGTGCTGGCGGAGCTGGAGAACCTGAAGCGCGTCGGCGCGGAATTCGCGGGCGGCGACCGGGGCTCGCTCGCCGTGGCCGTCACGCACACGCAGGCGCGCTACGCGCTGCCGCCCGTGGTGACGGCCTTCAAGAAGCGCTACGGGCAGGTGCGCCTCACGCTGCTGCAGGGCAACCCGCACCAGCTCGCGCGCTGGCTTCTGGAGGGCGAGGCGGACGTGGCCATCGCCACCGAGGCGCTGGACCGGTACGAGGCGCTCGTCACCGTGCCGGGCTACCAGTGGCACCACGGCGTGGTGGTGCCCGCGCGCCACCCGCTCGCGCGCGCGCGGCCGCTCACGCTGGAGGCGATCGCGGACCACCCGCTCGTCACCTACGACCCCACGTTCGCGGGGCGCTCGGCCATCGACGCGGCCTTCGCGCGGCGCGGCCTGCAGCCCGACATCGTCCTCACGGCGCTCGATTCCGACGTGATCAAGTCCTACGTCGCGCTGGGGCTCGGCGCGGGGATCATCTCGTCGGTGGCCTTCGAACCGGCCAAGGATCGCGGGCTGCGGCTGCTGGCCGCCGACCACCTGTTCCCGCTGCAGACCACGCGCCTCGCCTTCCGCAAGGGGGCGTGGCTGCGCGGCTACGCGATCGAGTTCATCCGGCTCTTCGTGCCGCGCCTGTCCGCGCAGGCGCTGCGCCGGCTCGCCTCGGGCGAGGGCGAGGACTTCGCGATCTAGGCGCGGGCTAGCACTGCGCCCACTGGGCGCTGTAGGTGGAGAGCTCGCGCACGACGGCGCGCTCGTCCACGGCCGCCTTGGCGCGGTCGCCCAGCTCGAGCTGCAGCCGGAAGCCGAACTTCCGGAAGAAGGCGTCGAACATCTCGCCGCCGAAGGTGCCCACGGCGGCGAGCCCGTCGGTCGCCGCGTCGTGCTCGAGCAGGATGGTCGCGAGCGGCTGCGGCGCCGGGCCGGCCACCACGCGCGCGCCCGCCGCCGGGTCGTAGACGCTGCGGTCCGAGCAGCAGGTGATGACCTTGCCGTTGCCCGCCACGGGGCTCGGCGCGTCGCGGTAGCCGATGAAGCTCACCTGCCGCGTGGGGTAGGTGAGCTTGTGGGCGCAGATGGCGGAGTAGGCCACCACCGCGCGGCCCGGGCCCACGCCGCCTTCCCACCGGTAGGTGCCGCCGCCCTCGGTCCTCAGGTCGACGCCGCCGGCCGCGGGCCTGGCCAGCCGCAGCAGGAAGCACGGCGTCGAGGCGAACGGGTAGTCGAACACGTAGTTCACGCCCACCTTCAGCGACTCGGCCTTGAAGGGCTCGCCGCGCGCATCCACGAGGCGGGCGCGCTTGTACAGGCGGGCCTTGAGCGTGGCGGCGTCGGCGGGGGCGGGGAGGGTCGCGCCGGCCGAGGCGGCGGCGCACAGCTTCACGAAGTCGCGGCGTTCCATGCCCGCCAAGATAGCAGAGGCGCGCCGCGGCGCCACGCCACCGAAAGTCCCATCGCCCCCTCCGATTCCTCCGTGCCCTCCGTGTTCTCCGTGCCCTCCGTGTTGAACCCACCGCCTCCATTCGCGCCCATGAGTGAGGAAGAGGGGGTTGGCAACACGGAGGACACGGAGAACACGGAGGGTGCGGAGGAGGGCGGAGGAGCGGGGCCGGGTCTAGAATGGCGGCCTCACTCGGCGGGGAGGAAGGCGATGCGCGATGTCGTGGCAGGCGTGGCGATGGCGGTGGCGATCGGGCTGGCGCCCGGGGCGGGCGCGGCGGAGCTGAAGGTGCAGCCGGCGGACTCGGTCGAGAGCGTGCTGGCGGCGCAGAAGGGCAAGCGCGCGAGCCTCAGGCTGCGCTCGGGCCAGGAGATCACCGGCACCATCGCCCAGGTGACGGGCAAGCTGGTGCAGGTCTCGGCCGTGGCCGGCCGCGAGTTCTTCGACGCCGTCGTGCCGCTCGAGGCGATCGAAGCGGTGCTCGTCCGCACGAAGGACTGACCCGCCGCGGGCCTCAGGCCGCCGCCGGCTTCACGCGGAACCAGGCCGCGTAGAGGGCGGGCAGGAAAACGAGCGTGAGGACGGTCGCCACGAGGAGCCCGCCCATGATCGCGACCGCCATCGGCCCGTAGAAGGCGCTGCGCGTGAGCGGGATCATGGCGAGGACGGCCGCCGCCGCCGTGAGCATGATGGGGCGGAAGCGGCGCACGGTCGCGTCCACGATGGCCTCCCAGGGCTCGCTCCCCTCGCGGATGTCGCGGTCGATCTGGTCGACGAGGATCACGGAGTTCCTCATGATCATGCCGGCGAGGGCGATCGTGCCCAGCATCGCCACGAACCCGAAGGGCATGCGCGAGACGAGGAGGGCGGCCGTGACCCCGATGAGGCCAAGGGGCGCGGTGAGCACCACCATCGCCAGGCGCGCGAAGTTCTGCAGCTGGAGCATCAGGACGGTGAGCATCACCAGCACCATCACCGGCGCCACGGCCGCGATCGAGCGCTGGCCCTTGCCGGAGTCCTCGACGGCGCCGCCCATCTCGATGCGGTAGCCGAAGGGCAGCCGCGCGCGCACCGGCTCGAGCGCCGCGTTCACCTGCGCGCTCACGGCCGGCGCCTGCATGCCGTCGGCGATGTCGGAGCGGACCGTGATCACGGGGGTGCGGTCGCGGCGCCAGTAGATGCCCTGCTCGAAGCCGTGCTCGAGGCGCGCCACCTGCGCGAGCGGCACGGTGCGGCCGCGCCCGACGGGGATGGCGAGGTCCTTGAGGAGCCCCACCATGCGCCGCTCGGCGGCGTCTCCGCGCACCACCACGTCGACCTGCTTGTCGCGCTCGCGCCAGGCGGTGACGGCCTGCCCGGAGACCACGGTGCCCACGAACTGCGCCAGCTCCTGCGTGGAGATGCCCAGCGCTCGGGCGCGGTCCTGGTCGACCACGAGGCGGATCACGCGGCTCGCCTCCTCCCAGTCGACGTTCACGTCGCGCGTGTGGCGGTTGGCGCGCATGGCGGAGGCCACCTCGTTCGCGAACGCGCGGATCACCGCCTTGTCCTCGCCCACCACGCGGAACTGCACCGGGAAGCCCACGGGCGGGCCGTTCTCCAGCCGCGTCACGCGCCCGCGCAGCTCGGGAAAGCCGGCGTCGAAGATCTCGTGCAGGCGCGAGCGCACCACCTCGCGCGCCTCGTTGTCCTTCGTGTTCACGACGAACTGGCCGAAGTTCGCGTTGACGAGCTGCTGGTCCAGCGGCAGGAAGAAGCGCGGGCTGCCGCTGCCCACGTAGCTCACGAAGTTGTCGATGTTGTCGCGCAGCGCCGGCTCCGTCATGAGCAGGCGCTCGAGCTTGGCCACCTGCGCCTGGGTGGCCGCCAGCGACGAGCCCTCGGCGAGCCGCAGGTCGACGATGAGCTCCGGGCGGTTGGCCGGCGGGAAGAACTGCTGCTGCACGAAGCGGAAGGCGAAGACGGAGAGCACGAAGGCCGCGAGCGTCGTGCCGATCACCGTCCAGCGGTGCGCGACGCTCCAGTGCACCAGGCGCCGGAAGCGCACGTAGAAGGGCTTGCGCCAGGCGGCGCCCTCGTCCACGGGGTGCCCGGCGCGGTGGAAGTCGGGCAGCAGCCTGTAGCCGAGGTACGGCACGAAGAGGACCGACACCACCCAGGACACGAGGAGGGCGATCGTGGTGACGGCGAACATCGCGAAGGTGTACTCGCCCGTGGACGAGCGCGCGAGGCCGATGGGCAGGAACCCGGCGGCCGTGACCAGCGTGCCCGTGAGCATGGGCATCGCGGTCGAGGTGTAGGCGAAGCTCGCCGCGCGCACGCGCTCCCAGCCCTGCTCCATCTTCACCACCATCATCTCCACCGAGATGATGGCGTCGTCCACGAGCAGCCCCAGCGCGATGATGAGCGCGCCCAGCGAGACCTTGTGAAGGTCGATCCCCGCCTGGTGCATGAAGAGGAAGGTCACGGCGAAGGTGAGCGGGATCGAGAGCGCGACGATGAACCCGGTGCGAAGCCCCAGCGACAGGAAGCTCACCCCGAGCACGATCGCCACGGCCTCGGTGAGCGCGCGCGTGAACTCGCCGACCGAGCGTTTCACGGCGCCCGGCTGGTCGTTCACGCGGTCGAGCTCGAGGCCCACCGGGAGCTCGGCGCGCAGCCGCGCGACCTCGCCGTCCAGCGCGTGGCCCAGGGCGATGATGTCGCCGCGCGGCACCATCGAGACGGCGATCCCGAGGGCGTCGCGGCCCATGAAGCGCATCTTCGGCTGCGGGGGATCGGCGTAGCCGCGCGTGACCGTGGCCACGTCGCCCACGCGGAAGGTGCGGCCGCCCGCGCGCACCGGGACGTTCCTCACGCTCTCGACGGAATCGAGGGCGCCGCTCACGCGCAGGTGGATGCGGTCGGTGGCGGTCTCGAAGCTGCCGGCGGCGGCCACGGCGTTCTGCTGGGCGAGCGCGGCGAAGACCACGGCCGGCTCCACGCCGAGCGTCGCGAGCTTGGCGTTGGCGACCTCGACGAAGATCTTCTCGTCCTGCTCGCCGACCAGCTCCACCTTGGCCACGTCCTTCACGCGCAGGAGGTCGGCGCGGATGCGGTCGGCGGCCTCCTTGAGCCGCGCGTAGCCGAAGCCGTCGCCGGTGAGCGCGTAGATGTTGCCGAAGGTGTCGCCGAACTCGTCGTTGAAGAAGGGCCCCTGGATGCCGGCCGGGAGCTGCGCGCGGATGTCGCCCACCTTCTTCCTCACCTGGTACCAGGTGTCGCGGATCTCGTCGGGGCGGGAGGAATCCTTCACGAAGACGAAGACCACGGACTCCCCGGGCTTG
>Ga0209477_1000434_pt1 | contig 25878 bp, 25 predicted proteins | sample KloWWTupernatant_FD_187180 | JGI IMG/M metagenome (GOLD analysis project Ga0209477, IMG submission 187180) | Active sludge microbial communities from Klosterneuburg, Austria, studying microevolution and ecology of nitrifiers - Klosterneuburg... | ecosystem: Engineered > WWTP > Aerobic digester >... | reverse complement strand
CCTCGATGCGAGCCCGAATCCCGATGATCCACAACCATGCAGCCGCACAGGATAAGGCATCTGCGTCCGGACTAAAACCGCGCTACCCGGTAGAGGTGTCTCATGGTCAAGGCGCATTGGGTTCGAGATGGTCTCCGCTCCTACAGACGACTCACGGGATCATCAGACATTCTCGGACACCGAGGATTTCTTCCCTGACTGCGCGTGAAGCCCTCAATGCACACGAGCACCGGCGGAATGGCCCCCTTGTGACCGTGCGGATTCCTTCCATATAGAGAGGCATGCGCAAGTCCGGGCAATCCAGCAGTCGAGCGGGGCAGCCAGAATCACTGGCCACTCGCAAGACGGTGACGGACGAAAACCTCGACCTCCTGCTCAAGGCCGTGCGCGCCTGCACCGCTTGCGCCATCCATCTGCCGCACGGTCCGCGTCCCATCGTCCAGGCCGGCGTGAATGCGCGCTTGTTGATTATCGGCCAGGCTCCCGGTGCCCGTGTCCATGCCAGCGGCATTCCCTGGGACGATGCCAGTGGCGAGCGGCTGCGTGGCTGGATCGGTGTCGATAAACCGGCTTTCCATGATCCGCAACAGGTCGCGATCATCCCGATGGGCTTCTGCTATCCGGGCAAGGGTGCCAGCGGCGACCTGCCGCCGCGCCGCGAATGCGCCGATCTCTGGCTCGATCGGTTGCTCGCAAGCCTGCCCGACATTGCCTTGACCCTGTTGATTGGTCAGTACGCGCAACGCCACTTTCTCGGCAAGAACGCAGCCGGTGGGGTCGGCGCAACCGTCGCCGCCCACGCACAGTTCGCACCCGCGATGATTCCGCTGCCACATCCCTCACCGCGAAATATCGCCTGGTTTCTGCGTAACCCGTGGTTCGAGGCGGAACTGCTGCCGAATCTCCGCCGTAAGGTACGCAAGGCCCTGGCCAAGAGAAACAAGGAATCGCCATGAGCAAGCAATCGAAATCCAAGTCGCCCGAGATCTGTCTGCAACGCGCCTACGAAGAGCCCGGCGCAAATGACGGCTACCGCGTCCTTGTTGACCGCTTCTGGCCACGCGGTCGCAGCAAGCAATCTCTCCAGCTCGACGAATGGGCCAAGGATCTCGCCCCCGATGCCGGGCTGATCAAATGGTTTGGCCACAAGCCCGAACGCTGGCCGGAGTTCCGCCAGCGCTACCGCGCCTGGCTCGACGAAGCGGAACAGATTGCGCGGCTGAAGCAGCTGCTTGACGCCACTGGAGGCCAGCACATGACCCTGGTCTATGGAGCCAGAAGCGAGGTCGCGAACCAGGCGGTCGTGATTCGGGAGGCCTTGCTGGAGCTGCCGAAAGCTTGACCTGATGGCATTGCGGAAACGGACAGCAGGCTTGTGTCGCGCCGATCGTTTACAAGTGATGGCCATGCCGTAGTTGCAATCATTTGCGCATGCTGCACCACGCAGGCCCGTGCGGGGCCGTGCTGACGAGCGCGTGGCGCTACCTGAATCTGGTGGACAATAGCCGGGCGGCGCGCCATGTGCCGCGTGGCGACGAGCAGGCGACGAACACACTTATGCGCACCTTTGTATTGAGAGCCCGCGCGGCCCCGACGGAAAGCCAGGCGCTGCTGGCTTCCGTGGGCAAGGACGCGCATGCCGAAATCCTCGCCCACACGCTGATGAATGCGATTTTCGTGGCCCAGTCGCATCGGGCGGATGTGCGGGTCTATCTGGTGCTGGAGAGCACCAGGGATTTCTCCCGCACGATTCGATTCGAGGCCAATTCGATGCACGACATGGGTGGATTTCACGAACAGGCCTTGCTCGGCAAGATCGCGAAAGCACTTGATGTTTCCAGGGGCATGGGCAAGGAAGAGTCGCGGCCGGTGGAATCCGGCGTCGGCGTGCGCACCGTCAGTTTCGAGCGGCTGGTGCAGGAACTGGCCGCTGATCATCAGCTGTTCGTGATGGATCGCAAAGGCACGCCGATGCGCGAACAGGTGTTTGCGGACAACCCGTGTTTTCTGCTGACCGACCACATCCCGATGCCGAAAAACACCTTCCACAGTCTCGAACGCCTCGGCGCTAAGAAGATCACGCTGGGATCGACCATGCTGTTTGCCTCGCAGTGCATCGTGTTGATCCACCATGAACTCGATCAGCGATAGCTTGCGACTTGGGGGTCGCCAACGCAGACTATGGCAAATCGTCCACTATGAGCTGTCATCTCCGCCATGAACATTTCACAGTCCGATGATTCCAGGCCACTCGTCGGCCGCGCCGGCGGCCCCGGAACCTACCGCGCGAATTGACTGCCGAGTGTTCGCGCAAGACGGAGGTCGCATTCTTGTGCAAGCCAGTTGCAGAAGGGCAAGGTACCGCGCCAGCCATGATGGTTAATGCCATATGAGCCCGTTCAACGAGGATTCCCGGGTCAAGATCCCGGCGCTGTTGCACCTGGTGCGGCTGGGCTACACCTGGCTCCCGTTGAAGAAGGCGCGTTGGGATACGCGCAACAACATCTTCCCGGATCTGTTCGAGGAAGCGGTCCTTCGCATCAACCCGGGCACAGTCCGCGAGGACGTGCCGGCACTGCTCAACGAGTTGCAACTGACGCTTGCCGGCGAGGACCTGGGCCGTGGCCTGCACCAGCGCATCACCGCTCGCAGCGGGGTGCGCCTGATCGATTTCGACAATCTCGCCAACAATAGCTGGCATGTCGTTACCGAACTCCCCTTCATCCACGGCGAGGACGAATTCCGCCCCGACATCACCCTGCTGGTCAACGGCCTTCCGCTGGTCTTTGTCGAGGTCAAGAAGCCGATGAATGCTGGCGGCGTACTGGCTGAACGTGCGCGCATGGATCGCCGCCACGCCAACCCGAAGTTTCGCCACTTTTTCAACATGGTCCAGTTGATGGCGTTCTCCAACAACATGAACTACGACAATGGCCAGTTCGAGCCGGTGCAGGGCGCGTTCTATGCCGCATCCACCTATGGCGAGGCGCACTTCAACTACTTCCGCGAGGAGCGTGCGGACGAGCTGGCCACCGTCCTCGGCCCGGCGGATGAAGCTGTCGAGAATGCCGTGCTCGTCGATACCAACCTGGTAGCGATCAAGGGCACGCCGGAGTTCGAGCGCAACAAGGCGGCGGATTCACCGACCCATCGCCTGCTCACTTCGATGTTCAGCCGCGAACGCTTTGCCTTCCTGCTGCAATACGCCTTTGCCTGGCTGACAACGGAGGCCGGCATCGAAAAGCACGTCATGCGCTACCCGCAGCTGTTCGCCACGCTTGCCATCGCAGAGCGGTTGGCGGCGGGCGTTCGCAAGGGCATCGTCTGGCACACCCAAGGCAGCGGCAAGACCGCTCTGGCCTGGTACAACGTGCGCCATCTCGGCGACTGGTTCCAACGACGCCTGCAGGTGGCGCGCTTCTATTTCATCGTGGACCGTCTCGACCTGCTCAAGCAGGCCTGCGAGGAGTTCCGCATCCGCGGCCTGCATGTCAACGTGATCGAAAGCCGGGACGCATTCACTCGCGACATGAAAAAGGCCGTTGCAGTAGACAACAACGCTGGCGCGCCGGAAATCACCGTGGTCAACATTCAGCGGTTCGACGATGATCCGAACATCGCCACAGCCAATGACTATGCCCTCAGCGTGCAGCGCGTGTACTTTCTCGATGAAGTGCACCGCAGCTACAACCCCAAGGGCAGCTTCCTCGCCAATTTGGAACAGTCCGACCGCAACGCCATCAAGATCGGCCTGACCGGCACGCCGCTGATTGGCGATCAGCTGAAATCCAGGACGCTTTTTGGCGACTACATCCACAAGTACTACTACAACGCATCGATTGCCGACGGCTACACCCTGCGCCTGATCCGCGAGGAGATTGCCACGCGCTACCGGATGCAGTTGCAGCAGGCGCTGGCGGAGGTGGAAATCCAGCAGGGCGGCATCGAGAGGAAGGCCCTGTATGCGCATCCACGCTTCGTCGGCGCGATGCTGGATTACATCCTCGATGACTTCACCCGGTCGCGAGTCGCTTTCGGTGATGACAGCATTGGCGGCATGGTCATCTGCGACAGCGCCGAGCAGGCGCGTGAGTTGCATGGCCAGTTCCAGCACCGCAGGACATCGCCCACTCCCGTTGTCCGAGAATCAGCCAATGACGAGGTTTACGAGCGCAGGCGTGTCGCTGACAAGGTCCCCGCCTACAACAAACCCTTGACCTCCGCACTGATCCTGCACGACGAAAACAGCACGCAATATCGCAGCGATGAGATCAAGGCTTACAAGCGTGGCGAGATCGATCTGCTGTTTGTCTACAACATGCTGCTCACCGGTTTCGACGCGCCGCGCCTGAAGAAGCTCTATTTTGGCCGCGTCATCAAGGACCACAACCTGCTGCAGGCGCTGACCCGGGTCAATCGCCGCTATCGCAACTTCCGCTATGGCTATGTGGTGGACTTTGCCGGCATCCAGAAGGAGTTCGACCAGGTCAACCGTGAGTACTACGACGAACTGACCCGCGAGTTGGGCGACGAGGCCGAGCACTACAGCCAGTTGTTCATGGACTCGGAAGAAATCCGCAGCGCCATCGACACGATCCGCGAAGCGCTGTTCGACTACGCGCTGGACGAGGCCGAACTGTTCTCCCAACAGGTGGGTCGGATCGCCGACATCGACAAGCTGCGCGCCATCGTCAAGGCGCTGGGGTTGGCGCGCGAGGTGTACAACCTGATCCGCCTGGGCGGACATGCCGAACTGACGAACCTGCTGGATTTCGAAAAGCTGGGGCGACTGCATGGCGAAGCGCAGCGTGCACTGGCTCTGCTCAACCTGAAGCAGCAGCTGGACGATGCCCACGATACCTCTGCCTTGCTCAACCAGGCGCTGGAAGATGTGATCTTCAAGTTCGAAAAGGTCGGCGAGGCGGAACTGAAGCTGGCCGACGAACTGAAAGACCAGCTGCGCCGCACCCGTGAAGCGCTGGCCGCCAGTCATGACCCGCAGGATCCGGCGTGGATCGCGCTGAAAGCGGAACTGGAACGCCTGTTCAAGAGCAAGAAGCTAAGCGAAATCAGTCAGCAGGAAATGCAGGCCAATATTGCCGCGCTGGCCCCGATCGAGCGCAAGGCGCTCGACCTGAACAACGCCAACGCCAACATCGCCGCCCGTTATGGGGGTGATACGAAGTTCATGCGCACCCACAAACGCCTGCTGGAAACCCGAATGCTTGGCGACAACCAGACCCGACTGCACGCCGCGCTCAGCGCCATCAAGCACGAACTCGACGAGGCCGTGCTCGGTAGCCGCGCCTTGTTGGGTAACGAGCCGTTTTTTGCGCGCAGCGTCATGCCCATCGTGATGCGCCATTTTCGCGAGCATCCGCCCGAGCCGGATGCCGAAACCCGCAGCCGCATCCAGCAATTGCTGGTCAAGGAATACCTGGCCGAATCCCAAGGCCGCCTGCCTTTCGGCTGATGCCTCGCAAGGCTCTCCCCTTGCTTGCCCATAGGGCATGAAGTCGAGGGCTTGGGGCGAGCGGGAAGCTGGCCCGCGAGCAGTGGCCATGCTAGAGTTTGCATCGCAAAAGCAACGCAACCGGAGTCGCCATGAAAACCGCCACCCTGCCGTCCCTGCGCGTGGAGCCTGAATTCCGCCACGCTGCCGAATCCGTCCTGCAACAGGGCGAGAGCCTGTCCGGCCTGATGGAAAAATCCCTGCGCGACGAAGTGACCCGCCGCCGCAACCAGGCCGAGTTCATCGCCCGTGGCCTGGCCGCGCGCGACGAGGGCAAGCGCACCGGGGTTTATCACGATGCCGATACCGTTCACGCCGAGTTGCGGGCCATGCTGGTGGAAGCGGTGGCAAAGGCTGCGGGCAAGGCCAAGGCGTGAGCCGGCGTGTCCGCTATTCCGCAGCAGCACGCGACGACATCAAACGGCTTTATCGCTTCTTGCTGGAGCAAGACACTGCCGTAGCGCGGCGTGCGCTGGATGCCATCAACAGAGGCGTGGACCTGCTGCGCGAGTTTCCCTTCACCTGTCGGAAAGTCGATGCGGCCAATCCGCTGCTGCGCGAACTGGTCATCTCCTTTGGCGCTGCCGGATATGTTGCCCTGTTTGAAATCGACGACGCCCAGAGCATCACCATTCTCGCCGTCCGTCACCAGCGCGAAGACGATTACTACTGAGCCGTGAACCACAGCCTATGAACCCACCCAGCTACCAGCAACAGACCCACGAGCTGATCGACGGCCTCAAGGCCGTGTGCGCCAGCAATGGCCTCGGCAACGATGGCAACGAGTACAAGATCATCGTGCAGACTTTCCTGTACAAGCTGCTCTGCGACAAGTTCGCGCACGAAATGAAGCGGCTTGATCCGAAGCTGGCGCAGGCCGGGGACTGGATCGCCGCCTGGCAGAAATTGCCCAAGGCCAGCAAACAAGATCTGGAACACGGCCTGCCGGCGGAAACACCCCAGCTTGCCGCCGACCAACTCATCGAAAGCCTGTTCAACCGCCAAGCCGAACCTGGCTTCGCCAAGCTCTGGGACGACACCCTGCTCGCCATCGCGACCGCCAACAGCGACATCTTCGCCATCAAGACCGACGACGGCGAGCGCGTGCCGCTGTTCGACCGCCTCAGCGACTACGTCACGGGCAGCGCCGACAAGAAGGACGCCTTCGTGCGTGCGCTGTTCAACAAGCTGGTCGGGGTCAGCTTCGAGAAGATGTTCGAGCAGAAGTACGATTTCTGGGCGGCGCTGTTCGAATACCTGATCAAGGACTACAACAAGGACAACGGCGGCAAGTACGCCGAGTACTACACCCCGCACGCGGTGGCCACCATCATGGCCGATATTCTTGTTCCCAAGGATCAACGCGGCACGGTGAAAAACGTCACCTGCTACGACCCGGCCAGTGGCTCCGGCACCTTGCTGATGGCGCTGGCGCATGCCATCGGTGAAAGCCGCTGCAGCATCTTCTCGCAGGATATTTCACAGAAATCCTCCAGCCTGCTGCGCCTGAACCTGGTGCTGAACAAGCTGGTGCACAGCATTCCCAACATCACCCAGGGCAACACCATCCTGCACCCGGTGCACAAGGACGGGCGCGCGCTGAAGACGTTCGACTACATCGTCTCCAACCCGCCGTTCAAGATGGATTTTTCCGACTTCCGCGAACAGTTGGACAGCGACGCCAACACCACCCGCTTCTTTGCCGGCATCCCCAAGGTGCCGAACAAGGCGAAAGACAAGATGGCGATCTACCTGCTGTTCATCCAGCACATCATCGCCAGCCTGAAACCGGGCGGAAAGGCCGCGGTGGTGGTGCCCACCGGCTTCATCACCGCCGCCAGCGGCATCGAGCTGCGCATCCGCCAGAAGCTGGTGGACGAGAAGATGATTGCCGGCGTGGTGTCGATGCCCAGCAACATCTTCGCCACCACCGGCACCAATGTGTCGATCCTGTTTCTGGATCGCAGCGCGCACGACCACGTGGTGCTGATCGACGCCTCCGCGCTGGGGCAGAAGGTGAAGGAAGGCAAGAACCAGAAAACCCTGCTGAGTGGCGCCGAGGAGCAGCGCATCGTCGATACCTTCAATGCGCGCGAGGCGGTGGAGGATTTCTCGGTGGTGGTGGGATATGACGCGATCGCGGCAAAGAACTATTCGCTGAGTGCGGGGCAGTACTTCGAGGTGAAGATCGCCTACGAGGACATCACGCCGGCGCAGTTCGCCGAGAAGATCGACGGATTCCAGACCCGGCTGGCGGCGATGTTTGCGGAGTCGAAGGTGTTGGAGGATGAGATTGCCGCTTCGTTGAAGAGGTTGCGGCATGACTGAGCTTCATGAGCATTCATTCGGCGCCCTTTACGAAATGAGTTCCGGCATATCCAGCACGCCAGCTCAGGCAGGCCACGGCGCTCCTTTCCTCTCTTTCTCGACGGTATTCAACAACTACTTCCTGCCGGATGTCTTGCCGGACATGATGGACACATCGGAATCCGAACAAGTCGCGTATTCCATCAGGGCAGGCGACATTTTTCTCACCAGAACGAGCGAAACGGTCGACGAACTCGGAATGAGCAGCGTCGCGCTCAAGGACTACCCGAATGCAACATACAGTGGCTTCCTAAAGCGGTTGCGTCCAAAGGGATCAGGTCAGACGGACCCGCGGTACATGGCGTTTTATCTGCGTAGTCCGTTGTTCCGGAAGACCATGACCAACAACGCCGTCATGGTGCTCCGAGCAAGCTTGAACGAACAGATTTTTTCGTACTTGAAGCTGCTGCTTCCGGACTTCGATGCGCAAATGCGCATTGGAGATCTCTTGCACCGGATGGACGTCAAAATCGACATCAACCACCGCATCAACGCCGAGCTGGAAGCGCTGGCGAAGACGATCTACGACTACTGGTTCGTGCAGTTCAACTTCGCCGACGCCAAGGGCCGCCCCTACAAGTCCAGTGGCGGCAAGATGGTCTGGAACGACGCGTTGAAGCGGGAGATTCCGGCCGGGTGGGAAGTGGGTACTCTGAACGATCTCGGCCAGATCGTTGGCGGCAGCACGCCTTCAACGGCAAATCCGAAGTACTTCGGCGAGAACATGATCCCGTGGATCACGCCGAAGGACCTGTCAAACAACAAAGGTAACAAGTTCATCGCACGCGGCGAAACCGATGTGTCCGAAGCCGGCATGCGAAGCGCCTCGCTGGGGCTGTATCCCGCCGGTACTATCTTGATGAGCTCGCGCGCACCGGTTGGCTATCTCGCGATCGCACTCAATCCAGTAACGACCAATCAAGGATTCAAGTCATTCGTGCCGTCGAAAGGCTATGAAACGTCGTTCGTTTACTACTCGGTGCAAAGATCGTTACCGACGATCATTCAATACGCCTCGGGATCGACATTTGTCGAAATCTCCGGCGGCGTCCTGAAACAGGTACGCATCGTGTTGCCCGCGAAACCAATCGCAGGCGACTTCTGTCGTCGCGTCGAATCAATCGTTAAACGGCAACAGCAGGCGGAACAACAAAACCACGAGCTGACCCGCCTCCGCGACTGGCTGCTCCCGCTGCTGATGAACGGCCAGTTGCGCGTGGCCTGAGCGCGGTGCATTCCGTGTCCGGTTTGCTGGGAGCATTCCGGATGTGCACCTTGGCCCCCGTCGGCACGCTTTTCCGTGAATACTGTCGATTGCACGACAGCCGGGGCTTCCCGGTTGACCCTGTTGACTGACTGGAGAACCTGAAATGCGCAACGTGTTCCTGATGCTCCCACTCATTCTTGCCTTTCCGGCCCCGGCTCATGCGGATTCGGTGCAAGGCTATTGCGAGCGCGACGGCAAGCGTATTTCCTTCAGCGATGGCATTGCGTTTGTCGATGCGCGCGATGCCGCAGGCGTGGTCACCACGACGATCTATCTCACCGCCAAGGCATTGGATCGAAAGGCGCTGGCAGCGTGCGCCGCATGCGCAGAGGCGCCGGGCGAGAACACCTTCATGAGTTCGCGCGGGGACGAAATCGAGGGCCAGCGCGCGGCGGTCGCGGATGGCTGGATCGAATTGCAGCACGTCGGTGGCGAGCTCGACATGACGAGCATCGTCAACATCATGTACCTGTCAAGTGACGGCGTCCTTACCGGGCTGGATGGTGGCAATGGCCAGGTGGTCATCGGCACCAACAATCCGACACGCATCGCCGGCAAGGTGACCAGCGAGGCGCGTGAAGCGCCCTTCAACGAAACCGACATGAAATGCGAAGCATCGTTCGATCTCGCCGTGGGCTGGCCGAAGCGCTGAATCGCTCGGCACCGGGGTCGCCTCATCCGGGCCAGCGCTGGAATCGAGGCCTGGGAAGGTGGTTCGTATTGGCTGCGGGATTGCACTTGGCCGGGCAAGCATGTCCTGAGCCGGTCGAAGGACTCGGCCGCACGAAAGTGCGCTTCCCGAAGCAAGCGCGACGTTCGCGTGGAGTTGGTTGATACTTCAAACTCCGATTCCTGCTTGCGCCGCTTCGATGTCGATCGTTCTCACCGAATTTGCCCGCCCGCGTCTTTTTCCGCGCAACCCGCGTCGCAACACGATCCAGGATTGCAGCGCGGAGGCCTTCGAGCGGCATCTGAACGAAGTGGTGCCGGTACAGGTGCTCGATGGCTATGCACCGTTCTGCAAGCTGCATGTCCATCGAAACTGGACGTCCACGCGGTGCATCGCCGTGCCGATCAGCGACGAGAATCGGCACAACCTGCGTTGCGCCTATGAGGCGCGCAATACCGATGAATTGCCGGTACTGGTGCGCTGGTTCGAGGGCGTCGAGCCGCCACGGGCGAACTTTCTGATCGCGATCCTCTACAGTCGCGAACAACTGCAAAGGGAAGGAACACCGATCTCGGCGGATTGGGGTGTCGTCGGCTGCCTGTACACGGCCACGGTCGAGGAGATCCCGATGGCTCCGATCACGATGATGCGCAATGCGCTGGGTGTGGAGCAGGGTGGTTCCGGTGTGCCGCTTGATGCGCATGCCTATCGGCGCAGCGTTGCGTTCTGGGATGCGCACGCGAACTGGCGCTGACGTGGCGCAAAGGTTCGGCAGCAATCAGGAGAGCACGCCGAATATTGATTCGACCCGCACTGCCATTCCAGTCAGCTTGCCGAAGGGTCATTGCAACCGGGCTTCGACAAGCTCGGGGCGAACGGCTTTACTCATGGACTCCGGGCTGGTTGCCTTGCGGTCCGAATGGCCTGAAGGGCAGGTTGGAGGTAACAGCCCTTTGGCTACTGGCTGATGTTTGGCGTCCAAGCGGCCGGCGGCATGTGGCTGTTGATGCATGCCTTGTTGCCGATCGCTGGAGCCGCCGCGCCATTGCCGCTTCAGTGATTGGAGCCGCTCAGCTCGCTGCCGATGTCGAGGTCGGCCGGCGTCGCGAGCGCAGCAAGCCGTCGGTTGCAAAGACCGCCAGGGCGATCCAGATCAAGGCAAATCCGATCATGCGCTCGCTGCCGAACGGCTCGCCAAAGACCAGTACGCCGCAGAGCAGTTGCAGTGTCGGCGCGATGTATTGCATCAGGCCGACCATCGAGAACGGGATGCGTTGCACGGCATCGGCAAAGGCGATCAGCGGAATCGCGGTCAGTGCGCCGCCGAAGATCAGCAAACCGACAACACCCGTTCCCCATCCGCCCGCGCTCTGCGCCGTGACGAAGCCGCCCTGGCCGTTGAGCTCGCTCCACAGCAGGAAAACGAGCGCCGGCAGAACGAGATAAAGACTCTCGACGCCAAGGCCATGCACTGGCGGCACGGCGACGATCTTGCGAATCAGGCCGTAGAGGCCGAACGAGCAGGCCAGGGCGATGGCGATCCACGGGAAACTGCCGTAGTTGAAGGTGAGCCACAGCACGCCCGCCGTGGCGATCGCCACTGACGCCCACTGCACCCGATTCAGTCGCTCGCCCAGCAAGGCCACGCCGAGCACGACATTGAGCAGCGGATTGATGAAATAGCCGAGGCTGGTCTCGACCACGTGGCCGGCGTTCACCGCCCAGATGTACAAGCCCCAGTTGAAGGCGATGAACATGCCTGAAAGCGCAAGCATGCCCGCTGCGCGGGAATGCCGCAGGGTTGTCCGCAGCCAGCCGCGGCCCTGCCGCCAGCTCAGCCAGCCGGCCACCAGCACGGCACTCCAGAGGATGCGATGGGCAATGATCTGCAACGGGGGCACCGATTTCAGCAGGTGCCAGTACAGCGGCATCAGTCCCCACAGGACAAATGCGGCGGTTGCGGCGAGCAGGCCGCGAGGATCCAGTGGCGCGCTCAAGGCCGGCCCACGTTCATCGGAATTGTCTGGATTGGCCGCGAGCACCCTTCGGCGGCAATGGGCCAGACCGGCAATGGCACGATATGCGCACGGGATTTCCAGAATGGTTGGAGGCAGCATCGATCGCGCCGCCGATCCGCGATCTTACGGCAGTCGCGCATCCTCATCGAGGCGACTGAAGGGGGATGACGGAACCGACCGCTTCGTGCTTCACCGCCGCCATTGCCCGCCGAATCCTGCTTGATTGGCATGGCTTGACCTGCATCAGGGCACGGCCAACCGCTTGCGGATGTACTGAGCAGACATGCACCATGCCGATCCCGCCAATCGCCACCCAGCCTGCCTGCGCCCCGATGCATTGGTTGAATTGCGCAGCGTCGGCTCTTTGCATGCGCCACGATACGTCCGGGGTTGCCCATGAATGCGCGGCGTGCGTGCAGCAAGCCACCCCTGGTCTACTCCTGCTCGGGCTGTTCCAGTGCCGCACAAATGGCCAACCAGATGGCGCTGTGGCTGGATCGCGAAGGCCTGGCGGAAATGTCGTGCATTGCCGGGGTCGGTGGTGGCGTCAGCGGTCTGGTCCAAACGGCGCAGAGCGGCCGGCCGATCCTCGCCCTGGATGGTTGCGTGCTGGCCTGCGCCGCTGCGTGCCTGGGCCAGGCCGGAGTGATTGCCGATGGGCATGTGCTGCTGTCGGATTCCGGCGTGAAGAAACGCAAGCATGCGGATTTCGACCAGGTCCAGGCGCGTGAGGTGTACCTGCGCGCCGTGGTGCCGCGTGCGCGTGCCCTGCTGGGCGATCCATCCATGGGAGCGGACATCGATGCCGACACTCTTGCCTGAATTGCGACGCCGAGCCTTGTATCCGATCCGCCGCCTGATTGACCGCGTCGACGATCAACTGCTCTGGTGGATGGCCGGGCGACGACGTCTGGTGGCCGCAGCGGCGCGCATCAAGCAGAACAGCGGCACGCCAATGCGTGATCCGGCTCGCGAAGCGGAAGTGCATGCGCGGGCACAGCGGCTCGGTCGCAGGCTGGGACTGCCCGCCGCGAGCATCGAGCGTCTGATCGACCTGCTTATCGATGATGCCTGCGGCCAGCAACGCATTGTGCGCGGGCAGCAACCCGGATTCCTGCTTGCGCATGACCCAGATCAGCCCATACCTGCACCGAGCACCGCTATGCTGCCGACCATGATGATCGATCCCGACCTGCATCCCGTCATGACCCGTTGCCTCGGCTTGTTGCCGCCGCCGGCACGCCTGGCACCGCTGCTGCGCGTCATTCCCGATCGCCTGGTCGCGCGCGCACTGGAATCAGCCTTGCGCCATGTGCTTGCCGTACCCATCCGCAGTGGCTCGCTCGACCTGCTGCAAGGTCGCCGCATCGGTATCGAAGTAAGTGACCTCGATCTGCGCTGGGTGCTGCGCATCGATGCGCAAGCACGCCTGCAGGTTTGTCCGCCGGGCGAGGCCGCCGAAGCAACCGTCAAGGGCGGTGCCACCGACCTGCTGCTGTTGGCCAGTCGCCGCGAAGATGCCGATACCCTGTTTTTCCAGCGCCGCCTGCTGGTCACCGGTGATACCGAACTCGGCCTGACCGCACGCAACCTGCTCGACCAGTTGCCGTGGGATGACGTGCCACTGGGCTTGCGCATCGCCCTGCATCGGTTTGCCGGCATCGCCGAAGCAGCACGCGGCGCCTACCATCGACGCCGCAACGGCCAAACGCGCGCACGCTGAGCAGGGATTCCCCGGCGCGCATCGAGACCCGCGCCGGTTTTCCAGGCGCGGCTGCAGTCAGATTGGCATGGTCGCGTTGACCGATTCCATGCCGGCGCTGCCCTCCCAGTAACCATTGCGCGCACCGCGACGCTCGACCGGCACTTCGCCGCGACGCGCGGCATCGAAGTAGTTGACGATGGCGGCCATGTCGCCGATCTGTGGATACAGGCGCAGGATGTCGATGCCGGCCTCGCGCAGCTCGGGCAATTCCGGACACAGGTCGAACACTTCGTGGCTCTGGATCTGGATGCCGTTGATGGTCAGGAACGGCTGCTCCTCGCGGGTGGCCAGGGGCAGGCCGTCGGGATGCTCGATGCAGCGGAAGCCGCACTGGTCCTTGGCCACGTCCAGCGCCCGCGCGGTGAAGCAGCGTGCCGAATAGGACAAGGGCAGGCGGCCCCAGGCGATGATCTCCAGTTCGGGCAGGGTCTCGCCCGCGGCACGCGTCTGCTCATCCAGCGCACGCAGCAATTCACGGCCCTGCTCGACGCCCAGGGCAAGTCGATACAAGCCATCCTCGCGCAGCAATTGCAAGGTCCGCGCATTGTAGATATTGAGTGTTGGGCCAGCGACGAAGCGCACGCCGTTCTCGCGGCACAACTGCACCGCCGACATGTCGTTGGCCTCGACCGTGAAGCGGCCGTTGCGGATGATCCGTTGCAGTGCGCCAAGTTCCGATTCCGCTTCGAGCAGGGCCAGACCGGACAACACGATCTCGCGACCGTCATCGGCGAGTTCTTCCGCCAGCGCGATCCAGTCACGGGTACCAAGTTCACGGCGCTTGCTGCACACGGTTTCGCCGAGATAGATGATGTCCAGCGGCCAATCGCGCGTCTGCCGATAGAAGGCCAGCACCTGTTCGCGTGGCCAGAAATACTGGAGTGGTCCGAGACTCAGTTTCATGTTCAATGCCAACTGCGGTGATAGGGTCCAAGCGTGGTCTGGTGGCCTTCGGCGTGCGCGGAAAGCTCGGTCTGCCATTCCGGACGCAACGACCATTTTTCATTCGATGCCTGGAGTTCATCGATGGCACGTCGCCAGACGCGGGCGACGCTGGCGACATAGGCGGCACCGCGCTGGCGGCCCTCGATCTTCAGCGCAACCACGCCGGCGCGGGCAAGCTGCGGCAACAGGCCGAGCGTGTTCAGGCTGGTCGGCTCCTCCAGCGCATGGAAGACCTCGCCGCCGACATCGAAACGACCCTTGCACACGGTCGGGTAGCCGGCCGCTTCGCCTTCCGCGTAGCGATCCATGAGCACGCCGTTCAAGCGCACCGTACGGCTGCCATCGGTCTGTTCCTCCCACTTGACGAAGCGCGCCGGCGAGCAGACGCCGTGGCGGTTCGGTGAGGCTCCGGTTACGTAGCTCGACAACTGGCAGCGACCTTCGACCATGATGCACAGGCTGCCGAAGGCGAAGACTTCAAGCGGCACCGGCGTCGCCGCGCACAGGCGTTCGACCTGTTGCAGCGAAAGCACGCGCGGCAGCACGGCACGGGCGATGCCGAAACGCTCGTGGTAATAACGCAGCGCGGCCTGGGTGGTCGCCGAGCCCTGCACGGACAGATGCCGCGGCAGATCCGGGTGACGTCGCGCGGCATAGTCGAGCACGGCCATGTCGGCGGCAATGATGGCGCTGGCACCGATGTCGGCGGCGCGATCGACTGCCGCATGCCACTCGCTCATGCGCGCACTTTCGGGATAGGTGTTCAGGGCCAGGTAGACCTTGCGGCGATGCTGCCGCGCACAGGCAATGCCGCGGCGCAGGTCATCGTCGGAGAAATTGAGGCCCGGAAACGCGCGCGCATTGGTCTGGTCGCGAAAGCCGACATAGACCGCGTCGGCACCGTTGTCGATCGCAGCCATCAGCGCCGGCAGATTGCCGGCCGGACAAACCAGTTGCATGGCGGGTACTCCAGTGTGCCGCGGCATGATCGGCGACGGCAACCGGCCTTGCCTTGATCCGGATCAGGCGAGGCGGGATTCTGGCCGAGGCTTGCCTCAGGTCAAGGCAGTGCATGTCTTCGCGACCTAGATTCCCGTGTTGGAATCAAGGAATGCGATGGTGACCATGGCCTTCGATACGCACGGATCGGCGAACGGCGATGCACGCAGCGCACTTGCCCTGCGTCTGGTGCCGCTGCTCGATCTGACCAGTCTCGGCGAAGACGATACGCCGCAACAGATCGAGGACCTGTGTGCGTCTGCGCAAACGACACATGTCGTGCCAGCGGCGGTGTGTGTCTATCCGGAGCATGTCAGCACGGCCGCACGCGCCTTGCGTGGCAGTGGCATTGCCATTGCCACGGTGGTCAATTTCCCGGATGGCTCGTCGAATCGCGAACGCGCCATGCGCGAGACCCGGCGTGCAATTGCCGCCGGTGCCGACGAGATCGACCTGGTATTGCCTCGCAGTCTCGATACGGCGGACGACCGCCTCGCCGCGCAGCGCCTGGTCGGCGCCGTTCGCGAGATCTGTGTCACCGGCATCGCCCTCAAGCTGATCCTCGAAACCGGCATCCTGCAGACCCCGCAACGCATTCGCGCCGCGTGTGCGCTGGGCCTTGCGGAAGGCGTCGATTTCCTGAAGACCTCCACCGGCAAGGTCGCGGTCAATGCCACCCTTGAAGCCAGCGCGATCATGCTCGATGCGATTGCCGAGCAGGGCGGAGGATGCGGGATCAAGGTTGCCGGTGGCATCCGCACGCTGCAGCAGGCCGAGGCCTATCTGGCCCAGGCGACGGACAAGTTCGGCCCGGCGTGGGTGACGGCCAGGCATTTCCGCATTGGTGCCAGCAGCCTGTTTGGCGAGTTGCTGGCAGCGATTCCCGCGGCTCCGTGATGGCTGTCGATGCGGCGGCGCTGATCCGCCACAAACGCGAAGGCCAGCGCCTCGATGCGCGGCAAGTGCACGCGATCGCCAAGGGCATTGCCGATGGCTCATGGTGCGATGCGCAGATTGCCGCATTTGCCATGAGCGTGGCCTGGCGAGGCATGGACGCCGAGGAAACCCGCGCACTGACCCTGGCCCTGTGCGATTCCGGATCACGCCTGCGCTGGGACGGTCTGCCCGGACCACTGCTCGACAAGCATTCAACCGGCGGCGTGGGCGATTGCACGAGCTTGCTGCTGGCACCCTTGCTGGCCGCTTGCGGTGGCTACGTGCCCATGATTTCCGGACGCGGCCTCGGCCACACCGGCGGCACCCTCGACAAACTCGAAAGCATTCCCGGCTACACGATCAACCCGCTCGATGCGCGCATGCGCGCCGTGCTGGCCGATGCGGGCTGCGTGATTGTCGGTCAAAGCGACGCGCTGGCACCCGCCGATCGTCGCCTGTATGCGGTGCGTGATGTCACCGCAACGGTCGATGTGCCGGCCTTGATGGTTGCGTCGATCCTTTCCAAGAAGCTGGCCGGTGGTGCGCAGGCGCTGGTGCTTGATGTCAAGGTCGGCAGCGGCGCCCAGCTTGCACATGAAGAGGAGGCGCGGGATCTGGCCGATCGCCTGCTGGATGCGGCGGCAGGCAGCGGCATGCAGGTGCGCGCGGCCATCAGCGACATGGATCAAGTGCTCGGCAACAGTGCCGGCAATGCGCTTGAACTGCGCGAGGTGCTTGATCTGCTGAGCGGGCGTGGCGGTGGTGCGCGCCTGCTCGAGTTGAGCATCGCTTTGTCTGCGGCCTTGCTGCAGATGGGCGGACTCGCCAGCGACGAGGACACGGCGCGCGGCATGATCCTGCGCGCCCTTGAATCAGGAGCGGCGGCCGAACGCTTCGAGCGCATGGTAGCCGGGCTGGGCGGGCCGCGTTCACTGTTTGCGGATATCGATGCGTGGCTGCCACGGGCGCCGGTGCAGCGAGCCATCCATGCAGGGCGTGCGGGATTTGTCGGCGAAATCGACGTGCGTGGGCTTGGCCATGTTGTCGGCTTGCTCGGTGGTGCACGCAGCCAGGCCGGGCAGGCAATCGACCACGCCGTGGGGTTGTCCGCCGTGCTCGGTCTTGGCGCAACGGTTTCCGCGGGGCAGCCTTTGGCGATCGTCCATGCGCGTACGCCGGCAATGGCCGAGTCGGTCGCCGGGCGCGTGCTGGGCGCATTCCGCATCGATGAGGAAGCGCCTGCGCTGCCACCGCTGCTGCGCTGGCATCGGCCAGGAGTGCGGGCATGAGCCGGGTCATCTGGCTCGTGCTTGATTCACTGGGCATCGGTGCGGCACCGGATGCTGCGGACTGGGGCGACGAAGGTGCGGATACGTTCGGCCATATCGCCGCCGCCTGCGCCGCCGCGCCGCGCGGCCCGTTGCGCCTGCCGAACCTGAGTCGTCTCGGCTTGCCGCAGGCGCATGCCGCCGCGCAAGGCCGGATGGCGGAAGGCTTTGCCGACCTGCCATTGCCGGAAGGTCTGTGGGGTCACGCCTGCGAGCGCGCCGCCGGCAAGGACACGCCGTCCGGTCACTGGGAAACGGCCGGGGTCATCGTCAGCCAACCATTCGGACATTTTGAGAACGCCGCGAACAGCTTCCCCCCGCAATTGCTGCAGGCACTGATCGAGGAGGCCGGCCTGCCGGGCGTTCTCGGCAACTGCCATGCCTCGGGAACCGAGATCCTCAAGCGCCTCGGCGAGCAGCATCTGGAAACGGGTTGCCCGATTGTCTACACCTCGGCCGATTCGGTATTCCAGATCGCCGCCCACGAGCATCGCTTCGGACTTGAGCGCCTGTACGCAGTGTGCGAAATCGCCCGCCGCCTGCTGGCCCCGTTCAACATCGCGCGGGTCATCGCACGACCGTTTGTCGGCGGTTCGGCGGATGACTTCAAGCGCACCGGCAATCGCCGCGACTACTCGCTGCCGCCACCGGCGCCGACCTTGCTCGATGCCGTCGTTGAAAACGGCAACGAGGTGATCGCAATCGGCAAGATCTCGGATATTTTCGCCGCGCGCGGAATCAGCCGGAGTGTGCATGCCCACGGCCACGATGCCTTGTTCGATGCCACCCTGCTGGCCATGGACGATGCCCGCAATGGCAGCATGATCGCGACCAATTTCGTCGATTTCGACAGTGTCTACGGGCATCGGCGCGATGTCTTCGGCTATGCGCGTGCACTGGAAGCCTTCGATGTCCGACTGTGGCGCCTGCGTCGCCGCTTGCGTCGCAACGACCTGCTCGTGCTCAGTGCCGACCATGGCTGCGATCCGACCTTCCCAGGCAGTGACCACACCCGCGAGTGCATTCCGGTGCTCGCTTCGGGGCCGACCATTGTCCCCCGCCCAATCGGCCGACGGGACAGCTTTGCCGACATTGGCCAGAGCATGGCCAGCCACCTGGGCCTGCCCGCGCTTGCCGAAGGCCACAGCTTCCTGAGTCGAATCAGCGAGACACCCGCATGAGTACCACGCATATCGCCGCCGAAATCGGCAGCATCGCGCCGACCGTGCTGTTGCCGGGCGATCCCCTGCGCGCCCGGCATATCGCGACAATGTTTCTGGATGATTGCCGCGAGGTCAGCGCGCGCCGCAACATGCTGGCATTCACCGGCAGCTATCGCGGCATGCCCGTGACGGTCATGGGCAGCGGCATGGGCATCCCCTCGTGCGCGATCTACGCCACCGAGCTGGCACGCAGCTACCAGGTCAGGCGCATCGTCCGCGTCGGTACTTGCGGCGGCATTGGCGATGTCGCCATCGGCGACTTGCTGCTTGCGCAGTCGGCTTCCACGGATTCCGGTTTCAATCGCCTGCATTTCGGAGGCCATGACCTGGCCGCGTGCGCGGATTTCGGCTTGCTGCAGGCAGTGCACGAGCAGGCTCGACGCAGCAACCTGGCTGTGCGCGTTGCCCGTGTGTTCAGTACCGACTGTTTCTACGATGGTGACGCCAACATCCTGCCGTTGCTGGCGCGACATCACATCTGCGGCATTGAAATGGAATCGGCCGGGCTGTACGGCGTGGCCATGCGCGAGAACATCCAGGCACTCTCGGTACTGACGATGACGGACCACCTGCAGCGCGATGAGCACATGGCTGCCGACCAGCGCGAACATGGTCTCGCACGCATGGCGGAACTGGTCCTGGAAAGCTTGCTGATGCGGGATGACGAAGCTCAGGATTCCGGCAGGACAAAGGCGTAGGGAAGCAGCTCGGCGCTGGTGGCGATGACCCAGGCGTTGTTGGTTGAATGGAAGCCGATCCGGGCGCCCGGGCCGGATTCGGCAATCAGCTGGCGACACGCGCCGCAGGGTGAAACCGCTTGCACGGTGCCATCGGCCGTCTTCGCCACCACGGCGATTTCGACCAGTCCGAAATCCGGGCCTTCGGCCAGCACGGCGGCGGCGATCGCCCCGCGCTCGGCACAACTGCCCAGCGGCAAGGCACCGTTCTCGACATTGCAGCCGCGATGGATCTGGCCACTGGCCGAGCGCAACGCAGCACCCACAAACAATCCGGAGTAGGGCGCACGTGCTTGCCGCGAGGCACGTTCCGCCTGCTCCCGCAGATCACCAAGATCACTCTGATGCATTGTTTTCACCGATTTCCGTACAGCTGTGCCGGAGACGATTCTAGCAGCGCTGTCCCGGCCCTTTGCTGTGGGGCTTGATCTGGATCAGCGAGGGTCACCGGCGCTGCCGATAGCGTAGGCTGGTCTTTCACCCATCCATGCGGAGCACGGACATGCAAGCATTTCCACATATCTACCGAGTTGCCGGGAATGCCGCAGGCGAGGGCGCGGTGACCCTGACCTCGGCCGGCCTCGATGCGCTGCAGAGTTGGCCACCGGCCGAATTCGGCGGCCCAGGTAATGCCTGGTCGCCAGAGACCTTGCTGGTGGGCGCGATCGCCGATTGTTACCTGCTCAGCTTTCGCGCGATTGCCCGCGTTGGCGGACTCGCCTGGACACGCATCGAGTGCAACGTGGAAGCCAAGCTCGATCGCGTCGAGGGCGTGACCCGTTTCACCCACTACACCATGCGCGTGGATCTGCACGTCCCGCCCGGCACAGATGAAGAAGCGGCGCTGAAAGCCTTGCTCAAGGCAAAAAAGACTTGCCTGATCTCCAACTCGCTGACAGCAGAGGGCGAGATCAACGCGGTCGTGCACCGCGAAGACTGAGTGGCTCGCCGTGCCATCAGGCCTGCATGAGGCGCTGCCATAGTGCCTCGACCCGCTTGTCGACGGCGGCATCGGGTTGGATCGGTTGGCTCCAGGCGCGGCTGGTTTCGCCGGGCCATTTGTTGGTTGCGTCGATGCCGAGTTTCGAGCCGATGCCGGCGACCGGACTGGCGAAATCCAGATAGTCGATCGGCGTGTTCTCGACCAGCATGCTGTCGCGGGCCGGATCGACCCGGGTCGACAGTGCCCACAGCACCTGTGACCAGTCACGCACATCGATGTCGTCGTCGGTGATGATGACGAATTTGGTGTAGGTGAACTGGCGCAGATACGACCAGATCCCCATCATCATGCGGCGCGCATGACCGGCATATTGCTTGCGGATCGAGACCACCGCGACGCGATAGGAGCAGGCGGCTGCCGGAAGGTGGAAATCGACGATCTCCGGAAATACCCTGCGCAGGATCGGCACGAACAAATCGTTCAGCGCCAGCGCCAGCACCGAGGGTTCATCATGCGGCGCACGTCCCATGTAGCTGCCGTGGTAGATGGCGTTGCGGCGCAGCGACATGCGCTCGATGGTCATCACCGGAAACTCGGCCTGGGCGTTGTAGTAGCCGGTGTGGTCGCCGAATGGGCCTTCCAGCGCGCGATCGCCGGGATGGATGAATCCTTCGAGCAGGATTTCCGCACCGGCCGGCGCATCCAGTCCGGTCAGCGCACTGCGCCAGATCCGCGTGCGCTCGCCGCGCAGGAGTCCGGCAAATTCGAATTCCGACAGCGTATCGGGTACCGGCGCGACGGCGGCGAGCAGGGTGGCCGGATCGGCACCGATCGCCACCATGATCGGAAATGGCTGCTGCGGATGGGCGGCACACCAGTCAGCGTAGTCCAGCGCACCGCCGCGGTGCGGCAGCCAGCGCATGATCACGCGATTGCGCGCAATCGGTTGTTGTCGATAGATGCCGATGTTCTGCCGCGGCTGGCGCGTGCCACGGGTGATGACCATGCCCAGCGTGATCAGGCGGTCCATGTCGCCCGGCCAGCACTTCTGGATCGGCAGGCGAGCCAGGTCGATGTCATCGCCTTTGACCACCTCGTCAAGAAACGCCGCATCCTTGAGCGTGCGCGGGGCGACGTGCGCCAGTTGTGCCAGTTCCGGCCATGTTGACAATGCGCCACGCAGACTCGATGGCCAGCGCGGCTCCTTGATCGATGCCAGCAACTCGCCAAGTTCACGCAAGGATGACAACGGACGCCCTGCCAGCGCCGCTTCGATGCGCAGGCGATGACCAAACAGGTTGCCGAGCATCGAATGTTCCGAGCCGAGCATCGAATCAAACAGGAGGGCCGGGCCTTCGGCACGCAGCGAGCGCAAACACAGGGCCGTGCTTTCAAGCAGCGGGTCGACCGATTCGCTGACACGCATCAGCGACTTGTTCGCTTCAAGTCGTTCGAGGAAGGCGCGCAGGTCGTGGTAGGCCATGTTCGATCCGGGATATGGCAACGCGGTGGGATGTGCCGGTCGTCAAGGCGAGCCGACGGCCGCGAGTGTGATGGCGCGGCAGGAATGTCGCCTTGACATGCATCAGTGCAGCGACGGCTGACCGGACTCGGGGATTGGCGCTCAGTCGCGATGCGCCAGCGACGCGAACGCGAGCACATGGCCGTCCGGGTCCAGCGAATAGGCGGCTTGATGGCCCCAGTCGCGCAGCAACATCGGACTGAGCTCGACCGCGCCGGCGGCCAGCGCACGTTGATGCAGTTCCGATGCATTGGCCACCCGCAGATAAAGCTCGGCGCGCGGTATCCCGCGGGCGGCTGCCGGATCAGGCAGGGCAGGACCGAGCAGCTTGCGGATCCCGGATTCCGGCATGAGGCCAAGAACTGCGCCTCCGGGCAAGACGAATTCGCTCATGCCGGGAACATCCAGGCGCGGCGTGCCCAGCACGCTTCGGTAGAAGCGCGTGCTGCGCGCCTGGTCTGCCACGTACAGGATCAAATGGGCGCAGGGAGATTGATCGTGCGATTGCTCGGGATCGGTGGCCATGGCGGGAGTCTCCCGGGTTCAGGCGGCTATGCTTGCCGCAGGTGTGGCCGCATCTTCGCAATCTTCACGCCAGTGCGCGCCGAGGCTGTGCGTGCGCTGTCTGGCCGCCAGCATCAGTTGGCGAGCAAGGCGCGCCTGCCAACCACGGGCAAGCAGGGGCTCCAGCGTGCGCAGACCTTCGGCCAGGCCCGCGCCGCAACGCAGCGGACCTGCCGTGCGCCACAGCGTATCGCGCAGCAGGTCCAGTTCGTCCGCATCGAGACTGGCACCCGTCGCCATTGTGCGCTGTGCGCTTTCGACGGCCTCAGCATCCGTGCAGTTGGCCAGATGCGCACCGAGGACGCGACCTGCCACGACGCATTCCAGCAGCGAATTGCTGGCCAGCCGGTTGGCGCCGTGCAGGCCGTTGCAGGCGACTTCGCCGACTGCATACAGTCCTGCCAGACTGCTGCGGCCGACAGCATCGGTGTGTACGCCACCCATGTGGAAATGCGCGGCGGCAGTCACCGGAATCGCCTTGCGGCGCGGATCAAGGCCATGCCGGAGACAGGCGGCGAGCACGGTCGGAAATGCCTGTGGCCAGTCGATGTCGAGACCGCGCGCGTCGAGCAGAACTGCACCCTGTTGCTTGCGCACCTGCCAGACACGGCGGGCGACCACGTCACGCGGAGCCAGGTCGGTCAGCGCATGCAAGCCTTCCATGATCGGCTTGCGGTTCGGGTCGAGCAGTCGCGCACCGGCACCGCGCAGCGCCTCGGTAATCAGCGGCAACGAATGTCGGTCGAGATCGAGCGCGGTCGGGTGGAACTGGACAAATTCCAGGTCACGCACTTCTGCGCCAGCCGCCATCGCCAGGGCAAGCCCGGAACCATCGGCACCCCCGGGATTGGTCGTGTGCGCGAACAAGGCGCCGATGCCGCCGGTCGCCAGCACCACCGCGGAAGCCGGGATCGACTCCGCGTGTCCACCGGCATTGATGCGCACGCCGCTGACGCGATTGCCCTGCATCAGCAGCGCATCGACGTCGACGCCGCTGCGCCACTCGACATGCGCCGCGACGGCAACCGCCGCCGACAGTGCCGCGCTGATCCGCGCTCCGCTGGCATCGCCACCGGCGTGCACGATACGTGCGAAACGATGGCCGCCTTCGCGGCCGAGTTTCAGGGTGCCCTCGGCATGATCGAATGCCACGCCTTGCTCTTGCAGCCATTCAATCGCCGCCGGAGCCGCGGCGGCAAGCATGCGCACGCGCGACACATCGTTGAGCCCACAGCCGGCGACCAGGGTATCGGCAACATGGCTTTCGATGCTGTCACCGGGGCCAATCGCCGCGGCGATGCCACCCTGGGCAAGCACGCTGGCGCTGTCCGTGCCACGGGCCATGCGACTGAGCAGCACGACCGGGCGCGGCGCGGCCGCCAGCGCCGTGCACAGCCCGGCAATGCCGCTGCCGACCACGACGATCGGCGTCCGTGCGGGCATCAGACGCGTTCCTGCCGACCCACCGCGAGCATGCGCTCCAGTGCGGCGCGGGCGCGCGTCGCCACGGCGGCATCGATGTGGATTTCATGGCGCAGGTCGCGCAGGCAGGCGTGGATGTTCGGCAGGGTAATCCGCTTCATGTGCGGACACAGGTTGCAGGGCTTGATGAACTCGATGCGTGGAAATCGATTGCGCAAATTGTCGGCCATCGAACATTCGGTGATCATGGCCACGCGCGTCGGCTGTTCGCGTTCGAGCCAGTGTCCCATGGCCGTGGTAGAACCGACGAAATCGGCTTCGGCAAGCACCTCCGGCGCGCATTCGGGATGCGCGACCAGTTTGGCGCCGAACGTTTCGCGGGTATGCCGCGCCTCGCGTCCGGTGAACGACTCGTGCACTTCGCAGGTGCCGTTCCACAGCACCAGTTCGACTGTGGTCCGGGTCGCCACCCAACTGCCGAGATAACGGTCGGGCAGAAAAATGACCTTGTCGCTGCCCATCGCCTCGACAACCTGGACGGCATTGGCCGAGGTGCAACAGGCATCGGATTCCGCTTTCACCTCGGCCGAGGTGTTGACATAGCTGACCACCGGCACGCCCGGATGACGCGCACGCAAGGCGCGCACGTCGGCAGCGGTGATCGAGCTGGCCAGGGAACATCCGGCTTCGAGATCCGGAATCAATACGCGCTTGTGCGGAGCGAGCAGCTTGGCGCTTTCGGCCATGAAGTGAACGCCACACATGACGATCACGTCGCTGCCGCAATCGGCGGCGGCCTGGGCCAATGCGAGCGAATCGCCGGTGATGTCGGCGACGCCGTGGAAGATCTCGGGTGACTGGTAGCTGTGCGCCATGATCAGCGCGCCACGTTCGCGCTTGAGGTGCTGGATGGCATCGATCCAGGCCAGGTGCAAGGGGATTTCGAGGCATGGAACCAGCGTTTCCAGTCGCTTGGCCAATTCGGCGTGTTTCTCGCCAAGGTCGTCACGCCATTGCGGATCAAATCCGGAATCGGCACGGTTCGCTTCAGCGAACGAGGTTTTGTGGCAAGCGTTGCCGCTGCGGGTATCGCGCATGATGGAGGATCTGGAATCGTGATTCGGGGGAGCTGGCCAGTCCGGCTATCCGCAACGCATGGCGGCCGACTGTCACAGCAGGCGCGATGATGCGTGCGGCCAATCCCGGCTGTCCTTGATGCAGGTCAACCCCGAGTGGCCGCACGGAGAACCATGGCGGCCCGGATCGGATTGCCAGGTGCGTCGATTTCCTCAACCGATCATTTGTCCATCCCGTTGACGCCATGCAACCCGGCCGGGCTGTTTCATTGGCGTCTATGGCCTTGCGCGAAAGTTGCGCGCTTCGACCAGCCCCGGCCGGTCGGCGTCGGCGGCGTGCCATGTTTTCAGCAGTTGGGCATAGGTTGCGGCGGCGTCCGTCAAGGCCCCGGCAGCGGCTTGTGCGCGGGCGAGACCGAGCAGGGATTGCGTGCGCAGGGGCGCGAGTTTCAGCGATCGCGTGAATGCGTTGATGGCATCCTGGGGTCGATCCGCTTCAAGCAGGAGTTCGCCGAGCAGTTCGTGGGGTGGCTTGAGTGACGCCGGCGGGCCGAAATCAAACGCCATGGCATCCAGCCGATCGG
>Ga0209477_1000433_pt1 | contig 25896 bp, 23 predicted proteins | sample KloWWTupernatant_FD_187180 | JGI IMG/M metagenome (GOLD analysis project Ga0209477, IMG submission 187180) | Active sludge microbial communities from Klosterneuburg, Austria, studying microevolution and ecology of nitrifiers - Klosterneuburg... | ecosystem: Engineered > WWTP > Aerobic digester >... | reverse complement strand
GCGAACTCCCAGCCGCGCAGGTCGCCGCCCGGCGTGTTGACCGGGATGTTGAAGGTGAAGTCGTCGGTGGGCTGCGCGCCGGTGCCGATCAGCAGGCTGTCGGGCAAACCGGAGGTGTTGTACGGCCGGGTCTCGCGCGAGGTCTGCACGAAGGTGTCGATGTCCTTGTAGAACCAGGCCAGCGACAGGAGCGATTCCTCGGCGAAATACCACTCCAGCCCGAGGTCGGCGGTCTTGGCCCGGAACGGGTCCAGGTTCGGATCGCCGCCGTTGACGGTGCGATTGCCGCCGCTGACGCTGACGGTGACGCCCGGGGTCAGGTTGCCGAGCGCGGGGCGCGCCATGACATCGGCCGCGCCGAGCCGGAACACCAGCTCGTCGGTGAGATCCCAGGCCATGTTGAGCGAGGGCAGCCAGTCGTCGTAGCTGCGCTCGACGGTGGCCGGCACCGGGGTGTTGTTGACCACGGCGAAGCCGCTGGAGGTCTGGTCGGTGTCGACGTAGCGGATGCCGAGGTTGCCGCGCAGCGTGCGGCCGATGAAATCGGTGTTCCAGTCCATCTGCAGGTAGCCGCCGGTGTCCTCTTCCTCGACGCTGCGGTTGTTGCCCAGCGACTGGCGGTTGCTCAGGGTGAAGGCGCCGCAGTTGCAGTAGATGTCGAACAGGCGCGCGAAGGCGTCGATGTCCGGCGCCAGCCAGGTGGTGTCGGTGCCCGCGGGCAGGTCGAGGTCGGCGCCGAAATCCAGCAGGCGGGTGAGTTCCTCGAGGGTGGTGCCGGCCGGCAGGTTCGGCACCGTGGTCTCGGACAGGCGCCGGATCTCGCTGGTCTCGAACTCGTACTTCTTCCACAGGAAGCCGCCCTTGAGCGCGATGGAATCGGTGACATTCCATTCGCCGTCGAGCGAGAAGGTGTTGTAGGTGTTGTCGGAGCTCTGCGGGCGCAGGCGGATTTCCGACTGGCCGTTGGCGAAGGCCCAGTTGGCCGGGTCGGTGACGTCGTAGCCGTAGTCGAGCCCCGGCAGGCGGTCGTCGCCGCGGTAGTCCCAGCTGTAGCCGTCGGTATTGGCGCGATCGATCGTGATCGTGGTCTGGATCGGGTTGTCGAACTCGGACTTCGAGTAGCCCCACAGGCCGTTGATGCGGAAGCTGTCGCTGAAGTTGTGCTGGCCGTTGAGGCTGATCTGGGTGAAGTTGGTCTCGAGCTCGTCGTAGCGCGACTCGGAGCGGATGTCGACATTGTCGAACAGGCCGTACTCGAGGTCGCCGTCGGGCGCCACGAAACCGTCCAGCACCACCGTCTGCGGCTTGCCGTTGGCGCCGGTGCGGCTGAACGAGATCGCCTCGAGGAAGTCCTCGGTGCGGGTCGCGTCGAAATCGGCGTACATCGCGTCCATCGTGAACAGCGTGTCGGAACCCGGCTCCCACTGCAGCGAGCCGGTCACGCCGAGGCGCTCCTGCTCGTGCCCGAGCGTGCCGTAGCGCGGGATGCGCGGGTGGAAGGTGGTGGCCAGGCGCGCGGGCGCGAAGGGCGACGTGGCGGAGAAGCCGCCGCTGCTGGTGCCGCCGTCCCAGCGCACCGTGCTGTGGCCTTCCTCGACCAGGTTGCGCTTGGTGTAGGCCAGCGAGAGCAGCGCGCCGAAGGTGCCGTCGGCGAAGGTGTTGCTCATCAGCAGCACGCCGCGCGGATCCCAGTCCTCCGACAGGTCGTTGTAGCCGGCCTGGCCGGACATCAGCAGGGTCGCGCCCTCGTAGTCGAAGGGATGGGCCACGTTGAGGTCGACGGTGGCGCCGAGCGAGCCCTCCTCGAGGTCGGCCGAGGCGGTCTTGCGCACGATGATGTTGTTGAACAGTTCGGATGCGAACACGTTGAAGTCGAAGCCGCGGCCGCGGTTGACGCCGCCGGAGCTGTCGGTGCCGCCGGTCGTGGTCAGCGCCTCCATGCCGTTGATGCGCACGCGGGTGAAGTTCGAATCGAGCCCGCGCACCGAGATGTTGCGGCCTTCGCCGGCGTCGCGCGAGATGCTCACGCCCGGGATGCGCTGCAGCGACTCGGCCAGGTTGAGGTCCGGGAAGTCGGCGATGTCCTCGGCCACGATCGCGTCGATCGAGCCGACCGCATCGCGCTTGAGCTCGATCGCCTTCTGCAGGCTGGCGCGGAAGGTCACGACCACCGTGTCGAGTTCGGTCGGGTCGCCGGCCGGCGTCGACTGCTGCGGATCGGCGACTGGCGTCGCGTCTACCGCGACCACCGGATCGGCCGCGGCCACCGCGCTGGCATCGGCGGCCCCGTCGGCGCTCGTCGCCTCGGTACTGGCGGTCGCCGTGCTGGTGGGTGCAGCCGCCGCAAAGGCGCCGGTGCTCAGGGCCACGGCGATCGCCGCGGACAACAATGCCGTCACTGGACCACGAATTCCGCTGGCGCGCGCGCTCATCTGGTATCCCCTCCCCTCGTCGGTTGGGCCGGCTTGGCGTCCGGCTCGCGTCGGCTGATTGACACCGGTATCATTCAGTCGCGGACGACTCGTTGACACCGGTGGCATTGGAGCCTAGCAAATACCGCGGTGCAGCAACAAGACGTTTCCGTAACATCACCCCACCGACCCTGATCGCCGCGTGGCTTCGGGTCCCCGCAGCCCCCCGGAGGCCCCGATGACCGGTCGCATCGTCTGTTTTGGAGAGTTGCTGCTGCGGCTGGCAGCGCCCGGGCGGGAACTCTTGCTGCAGTCGCCGCGCCTCGACGTCCACGTCGGCGGTGCCGAAGCCAACGTGGCCGTGTCGCTGGCGCGATTCGGCCACGACGTGGCCATGGTGAGCGCGGTACCGCGCAACGCGCTGGGGATCGCTGCCGTCGACGAGTTGCGTCGCCACGGCGTGGACACGCGCGGGGTCGCGTTCGCGCCGGGCCGCATGGGCCTCTACTTCCTGGCCACCGGCGCGATCCAGCGCCCCAGCGAAGTGCTGTACGACCGCGCCGGCTCCGCCTTCGCGCTGGCGCCGGCGGATTTCCACGACTGGGACGCGCTGCTGCGCGACGCCGGCACCCTGCATGTGTCGGGCGTGTCGCCGGCGCTGGGCCCCGCGGCCGCCGCCGCCACGCTGCGCGCGGTGCGCATGGCCAGCGAGCGCGGCCTGACGGTTTCCTTCGACGGCAACTATCGCCCGAAGCTGTGGGCTGCGTGGGACGCCGACGCGCCCGCGATCCTGCGCGGCATCCTCGCCCATGTCGACCTGCTGTTCGCCGACCACCGCGACATCGCGGTGGTCCTGGGGCGCGATTTCGATGCGCTGCCGGCCACCCAGCGCAACACGGCCGCCGCGCAGGCCGCGTTCGCCGCCTTTCCGCGCCTGCGCCGCATGGCGACCACCGTGCGCACGCAGCACAGCGTCGACCACCACGAGTTGTCGGCGCAGCTGATCACCCGCGAGCACGAGGTCGCCACGCAAGCGCATTCCATCACGCCGATCGTCGACCGCATCGGTGCCGGCGACGCCTTCGCCGCCGGCCTGCTGCACGGCCTGCGCAGCGGCCAGGACGAGGCGGAGTCGCTGCGCTTCGGCCTCGCCTGCGCCTGCCTCAAGCACTCGATCCCGGGCGACTTCAACCTCGCCGGCATTGCCGACGTCGAGGCCTTCCTCGGAGAACGGCGCTTCGACGTCCGCCGCTGAGCGGCGAGCGGGGCGTGGCGCCGCGCTCAGGCCTGCCCGGGCGTTGCCGGCCCGAGTCCGAGGCCGAGGGCCGGCTGCAGCAGCACCTCGTCGGCGGGGCGCGGATAGGCATAGAGGAAGCCCTGGCCCAGGCTGCAGCCCAGTTCGACCAGCGCGTCGCGCTGCTCCAGGGTCTCGATGCCCTCGGCGATGACCTCGAGGCCGAGCGCGCCGGCCAGGGTCACGATCGCGCGCACCACGGCGGCGCTGCCGCCGGCTTCGCCCGGCCGCAGGTCGGCCACGAAGGAGCGGTCGATCTTGAGCGACTGGATCGGGAACTTGTGCAGGTAGGACAACGACGAGTAGCCGGTGCCGAAGTCGTCGAGCTGCGACAGCACGCCGGCGTCGCGGAGGCGCTGCAGCACGCGGCGGATCTGGTCGGGATTGTCCAGCAAGGCGCCCTCCGTCACCTCGAGCCGCAGCAGCGTCGGCTCGATGCCGCGCACGCGCAGCAGGGCCAGCACCGCCTCGTCGAGGTCGGGGCTGCGGAAATGCCGCGCCGAGACGTTGATGCAGACATAGGCGCCGTTGGCGCACAGGCGCGGGATCTCGCGGCAGGTGAGGTCGAACATCTGCCAGTCGATCTGCTCGATGCTGCCGTTCTCCTCCGCCACCGCGAGGAAGTCGCCCGGCAGCAGCATGCCGCGCTCGGCGTGGCGCCAGCGCAGCAGCGCCTCGTAGCCGACCACGCCGCCGTCCGACAGGCGCACGATGGCCTGGAAGTGCGGCTCGAATTCGCTGCGCGCGATGGCACGGCGCAGGTCGCCCTCGAGGTCGAGCAGCTTGAGCGCCTCGGTGTGCAACTGCTCGTCGAACAGCTCGAAGCGCTGGCGGCCCTTGGCCTTGGCCCGGTACATGGCGACGTCGGCGTCGCGCAGCAGTTCCTCGGCGCGGGTGTAGCGCGGGTGGCCGACGGCGATGCCGATGCTGGCCGAGGTGAATAGCTCCTTGCCGGCGACGCGCATCGGCTCCGACAGGGCCTCGATCACGCGCCGCGCCACGGTGAACGCGTCCTGCGGACTGTGCAGGTCCTCGAGCAGGATCGCGAACTCGTCGCCGCCCAGGCGCGCCACGGTATCGGGCGCGCGCAGGCAGCCTGCGATGCGCGCGCCGGCCTCCTTGAGCATCTCGTCGCCCACCAGGTGGCCGACGCTGTCGTTGACGACCTTGAAGCGATCGAGGTCGAGGAACAGCACGCCGAAGCGATGGCTGTCGTCGCGCCGATGGCGGATCAGGGCCTGGCCGAGGCGGTCGAGCAGGCAGGCCCGGTTGGGCAGCCCGGTCAGCGCGTCGTGCAGGGCCTGGTGCTTGAGCCGCATCTCGACCCGCTCGCGCTCGCCGATCTGGTCGCGCAGCTCGCGGTTGGTCTCGGCCAGTTCGCCGGTGCGCTCCTCGACCCGGCGCTCGAGCTCGGCATAGGCCTGGCGCAGCGACTCCTGCGCGCGCTTGCGCACCATGCCGGTGGCGATGTGGTACGAGACGAAGGTCAGGAGTTCCTGGTCGCGGCTGCTGAACAGGTGGTCGGGCGAATAACTCTGGACCGCGATCACGCCGACCGCGCGCTCCTCCACCATCAGCGGCACGCCGAGCCAGCATACCGAGGGTGCGCCGAAGCTCTGCACCTCGCCGGCGTCCGCCAGGCGCTCGACCTCCTCGCGGTTGGCCAGTAGCGGGCGCGCGGTGCGCAGCACGTACTCGGTCAGGCCGTTGGCGAGGCGGCGGCGCGGTCGCGACGGGTCGCGTTCGTCGACCGAGTAGGGGAAATCGAGCTCGGTGCCGTCATCGGAGAGCTGCCCGATGAAGAAATTCCGCGCATCGAGCAGGCCGCCGACGATCGCGTGCACCGAGGCATAGAACGATTCCAGCGTGTCGGTGGTGCTCGACAGCTCCGCGATCCGGAACAGCGCCGCCTGCAGGCGCTCGCCGCGCTGGCGCTCCTGGACCTCGCCGCGCAGCACCAGGTTGGCCTGGCCCAGCTCCGCGGTGCGCTCGGCGACGCGCGCCTCCAGCTCGGCCTGGTGCTGCTTGCGCTCGAGCGCGGTCAGGATGTGCTGCGCGACATAGCCCAGCAGCGCGCGGTGCTCCTCGGTGTAGCGCCCGGCCTTGTCGTAGCTCTGCACCACCACCGCGCCGCGCACTTCGCTGCCGGCGATCATCGGCACGCCGAGCCAGTCCTCGCTGTCGGGCCCGAGCAGGTCGTCGCGCGCGACGTTGAACTCGGCGCGGATGGCCGAGGACGGGCCCATCAGCGAGCGCCGCAAGCGGATCACGGCCAGGGTCACGCTGTTCTCGACCTCGCTGACCGGGATCTCGCGGTCGGGATCCGGGCTGACCAGGTCGACCGAGTCGCGGAAGTAGATGAAACGCAGGGTCTGGTTGGCCTCGCTGTGCAGCACGATGAAGAAATTCTCGGCGTACATCAGGGTGCCGACGATCTCGTGGATGCCCTTGAGCATGTCGGGCATGTCGAGGTCGGAACTGGCCATGTCGGCGATGGCGTAGAGCGCACGCTGCAGCTGCTCGGCCTTTTCCAGCCGTTCCACCGAGAGTTGCAGCCGCTCGGCCCGCAGGGCAGCCGCCAGCGCCCGTGCCAGGTCGGCGCGGAACAGCTCCCAATCCGCGCCCTCCGGGCGCGCCGCGCCCTGCGGCAGGTCGTACAGCAGGCCGGCCCAGCCATCGATGCCACGCGGCACCAGCGGAACGGCGCTGGTGCGCACGTCGGGCTGGGCGAGCTCGGTGCTGCCGGGCGTCTCCAGGCCCTGGACCAGGATCTGCTCGCGCGAGCGCAGGACGTCTTCGGGCACGCTCCGGGTCGGGCTCGCCGCCAGGTGCGGGAGCGCCGCCGACCAGACCACCCGCGCATGCTGCAGGCCGAAGCGCAGCTCCGCGTGCAGCACGCCGATGGCGGCGATCTCGGCCACGTCGCGCGCGCGCAGCAGCGCCGAGGCAAGCGCAGCCGGGGTCGCCTCCCCCGCCGACGAGGACCGGCTCTTGCGCACCTCGAGCAACGAATTGGGCTGCACGCCTCGACCCCGCTCCCTGTACCGGAAGTCTAGCAAGCGCCATGCCCGGCGACCCGGGCGGGACCCGAACCCCTGCCGGCCGCCTTGTCCGTTCAACCCGATGAAGGCGCCGCCCGTCGGCGCCACGGCATTTGCTACGCTGCGGCCCGATGACGGGCGAGCCGACCGATGAGGAACTCATGCTCGCGTATGCGCGCGGCGACCTGCGCGCCTTCGACCTCCTGTATGCGCGCAACCGGGGCCCCTTGTACCGGTTCCTGCTGCGCTCGGCGGGCGACCGTGCCAGCGCCGAGGAACTGTTCCAGGAGACCTGGGTGCGCGTGATCGGCGCCCGCCAGCGCTACCGGCCCGAGGCGCGGTTCACGACCTGGCTGCTGGCCATCGCCCACCGCCTGCTGATCGACCAGTCGCGTCGCGCCCGCCCGCTCACCGGCAGCGACGCGGCGGAGCTGGCCCTGGCGCAGGAACCGGCGCCCGCCCACGAGTCGCCCGAGCAATCGCTCGGCGCCTTCGAGCTGGCGCGGCGCGTCCAGGCGGCCCTGGCGGAGCTCCCGGCCGAGCAGCGCGAGGCCTTCCTGCTGCGGGCCGAACTCGAACTCGGTCCCGATGACATCGCGCAGGCGACCGGGGTCGGCCGCGAGACGGCGAAATCGCGCCTGCGCTACGCGGTCGCGCGGCTGCGCGAGAGGCTGGGCCCGTGAGACCCGACGACCCGCCGGACCTCGACGCCGCGCTGGCGGCCTATCGGCGCCTGCCGCGTGCCGAACCTCCCGCTGCGCTCGACGCCGCGATCCGGGCGCGCGCGCGCGCGGCGGTGGCCACGCGGACAAGGCCGCGCTGGCCGGTGCTGTTCGCCACGGCCGCGACCCTGGTGCTCGCCGCAAGCCTGGGCTGGCGCGCATGGCGCGACGGCGCGGAGCAGCCGGCGCCCCTGGTGCCCCCGGAAGCGGCCGTGGAGGCTGCGGCGCCAGCTGGAAACGTCGCCGAACCGGCCGCCACGGCCATGCCCGCCACGACGCCGGCGGACCATGCCAGCGCCGACGCCGCGCCGCTGCAGGATGCGCCGGCACGCGCAAAGCAGTCGACCACCGCGCCGCCTGCGCAGGCCGTGACCGAAGCCCTCGAACTGCGCGGCCAACGCGAATCGGAACGGCCGGAACCATCGCCACCACCCGAGCCGCAAGCGTTTTCCGGTACCGCCACCGACGCCGCGCGGGACGTGCCCGCCGCGCCCGCGCCCCCGCCGCCGGCGCCTCCCGCAGCGGCGGCGCCGGCGCCGCAGCCAGCCGCGAACGCGGCGCCGATCTCGATCCACGGCCAGTCCTCGCTCGGGCAGTTGAAGAAGGCCGAGGCGGCGGCCACGGAGGCCGACGCCCGGCAGTCCGTGACGGACGGGGAAGCCGCAACGCGCGCCGATGCCGCAGTCACGGGCGTCGAAGCGGCGCCGGCTGCGACTGCGACAGCGGGCGCAAGCCCCGAACGAACGCGGCGCCAGGCCGGCATGGGCGAGGCCGCCACGGCGGCCCTCGAGCCGATTCGCGCACTCCTGCGCCAGGGCCGTCATGCCGAGGCGCGGGAGGCGCTCGAACGCTGGCGCAGGGACTGGCCCGACGCGGTCGTCCCCGAGGACCTGCGGACCCTGCTGCAGTGACCCCGCAGACGCTGGCCGGCCCCGCCCGCCACGCGATCGAGGTGCGCAAGAGCCGCTTCATCGCCCAGGCGGCGGCGGCCGCGACGCCGGAGGCGGCGGCCGGATTCATCGCGCACTGCGCCGATCCCGATGCCCGGCACAACTGCTGGGCCTGGCGCGTCGGCGCCCGCTATCGCTTCCACGACGCCAACGAGCCTGCCGGTACCGCCGGACGTCCGATCCTCATGGCGATCGATTCCCAGGGACTCGACCAGGTCGCGGTCGTGGTCACGCGCTTCTACGGCGGGATCAAGCTGGGTGCCGGCGGCCTCGCGCGCGCCTACGGCGGCTGCGCGGCCGAATGCCTGCGGCAGGCGCCGCGGGTGGCGCTGGTCGAACGTCTGCGCCTGCGCGTGGCGGCCGGGTTCGATGCCGTGGGCGCGGTGCATCAATTGCTGGCCGCGCATGCGGGCACGCGGCTGCATGAACGCTGCGCGGCCGATGGCATCGAGGTCGAGGTGGAATTGCCGGCGGATCGTCGCGCCGGATTCGAACAGGCCCTGCGCGACAGCACGCGCGGCCAGGCACGGGTCAGCCGGATCGACGAGTCCGGACCGCAGGCCGGGTCCTGACCGCGATCGCCGTGCCGCGCTGCGCGCCGGCCGCGGCCCGGCCCCGGTCCGGTCCCAACCCGCCCGGACCCCGTTACAGTGTGCGCACGCTCGCAGTCCCGCCCCGACGCCATGCCCGATCCCGCCAGCACGACCGAACCCGCCAGCCGCAACGGCTGGCGCCCGCTAGCCGCGGCGTGGCCGCTGGTGCGGCGCCACCGCGGCCTGCTCCTGGGCTGGCTGCTGTTCCTGGGCCTCGCCTCGCTGGCGACCCTGGCACTGCCGGTCGCGGTGCGGCAGATGATCGACCACGGATTCTCGGCGGCAGACGCCGCCACCGTCGACCGCTATTTCCTCGGCCTCTTCGCCGTAGCCCTGGTGCTGGCCCTGGCGACCTCGTTGCGCTTCTGGTTCGTGAGCCTGCTCGGCGAGCGGGTCACCGCCGAGTTGCGCCAGGCGGTCTACGACCGCCTGCTCGGCCTCGACCAGGCGTTCTACGAACGCACCCGCACCGGTGAACTGCTCTCGCGCCTGACCACCGACGCCGAACTGGTCCAGGTCGTGGTCGGCTCCAGTGCCTCGGTCGCGGTGCGCAGCGCGGTGATGCTGGTCGGCGCCTCGGCGATGCTGGTCGTCACCAGTCCCCGCCTGGCCGGCTTCGCCGCGCTGGTGATCCCGCTGGTGCTGGTGCCGATGCTGCTGTTCGGGCGCCGCGTGCGCGGCCTTTCGCGCCAGAACCAGGACCGCATCGCCGACACCAGCGCGCTGGCCAGCGAGACCCTCAACGCAATGCCGACGGTGCAGGCCTACACCCGCGAGCCGGCCGAGTCGGCGCGCTTCGCCGAGGCGGTGGCGCGCACGCTCGAGACCGCGCGACGCCGCATCCGCACCCGCGCGCTGCTGACCGCGCTGGTGATCGTGCTGGTGTTCGGCGCGATCACCGGCGTGCTCTGGATGGGCGCGCGCTCGGTCATGGGCGGCGAGATCAGCACCGGCACCCTCAGCCAGTTCGTGCTGTTCGCGGTGCTCGCGGCCGGCTCGGTCGGCGCCCTCACCGAGACCTGGGGCGACGTGTTGCGCGCCGCCGGCGCGATGGAGCGCATCGGCGAGCTGCTGGCCGAGCAGCCCGCGATCCGCGAGCCCTCGCATCCGCCGACCTTCGTGCGTCCGGCGCGCGGCGCGCTGCGCTTCGAGCAGGTGCGCTTCCACTACCCGACCCGGGCCGACCGCGCCGCGCTGGAGGACTTCTCGCTCGAGGTGCGGCCCGGCGAACGGGTCGCGCTGGTGGGTCCCTCCGGCGCCGGCAAGAGCACGGTCTTCGCCCTGCTGTTGCGCTTCTACGATCCCGCGTCCGGTCGCATCACCCTCGACGGCCACGACCTGCGCGAACTGCCGCTGGGCGAGCTGCGCGGCGCGCAGGCGCTGGTGCCGCAGGCCAGCGTGATCTTCGGCACCAGCGCGGCGGAGAACATCGCCATCGGGCGCCCCGCGGCCGGCCGTGCCGCGATCGAGGCGGCGGCGCGCGCCGCCGAGGCCCACGACTTCATCGCCGCCCTGCCGCAGGGCTACGACACCCACCTCGGCGAGCGCGGCGTGCGCCTCTCGGGCGGCCAGCAGCAGCGGATCGCGATCGCGCGCGCGATCCTCAAGGACGCGCCGGTGCTGCTGCTCGACGAGGCGACCTCGAACCTCGATGCGCAGAGCGAGGCCGCGGTCCAGCACGGGCTCGAGCACCTGATGCGCGGCCGCACCACGCTGGTGATCGCGCACCGCCTCGCCACGGTGCAGCGCGCCGACCGCATCGTGGTGATGGACCATGGCCGCGTGGTCGCGACCGGGACCCATGCGGAACTGGTCGCCCAGGGCGGTCTCTACGCCGACCTCGCGCGACTGCAGTTTTCCCAGCAAGGCGCGCTGGAGGCTTGACCTGCATGGCCACCGAACTGCCCGACCGCATCCGCGTCGCCGCATGCCAATGGGGTTTCGACCGCATCGACGGCTGGGACGCGTTCGCGTCCAGGGTCGCGCGGCAGGCGCGCATCGCCGCCGACTACCGCGCCGACTTCCTGCTGCTGCCGGAGCTGGTGACCTTCGAGCTGCTCTCGGCCGAGCCCACGCCGCTGCCGGGCGCCGCGGCGATCGCGGAATTGAGCGCGCGCACGCCGCAGTGGCGCACGCTGCTCTCGCAGCTCGCCGCCAGCCACGGCGTCAATATCGTGGGTGGCACCCACGTCACCCGCAACGAGTCCGGATCGATCCGCAACGTGTGCTACGTCGCGCTGCGCGACGGCACCCTGCACGCGCGCGAGAAGCTCCATGCCACGCCCAACGAGCGCGACGCCTGGGAGGTCGCGGGCGGCGAATCGGCCACCGTGATCGACAGCGACTGCGGGCCGATCGGGATCATGGTTTGTTACGACAGCGAGTTTCCCGAACTCGGCCGCCACCTCGCCGACCAGGGCGCGTTGCTGCTGCTGGTCCCGGCCAGCACCGACGATCGCAACGGCTGGTTGCGGGTGCGCCACTGCTGCCAGGCGCGCGCGATCGAGAACCAGGCCTACGTCGCGGTCGCCGGCAACGTGGGCGACCTCAAGGGCGTGTGGAACCTCGACGTGCAGCACGCCCAGAGCGCGATCCTGACGCCCTGCGATTTCGGCTTCGCGCGCGAGGGGGTGGCGGTGGAAGCGCCGGCCGGCGTGGCGACCACGATCGTCGCCGAGCTGGACATGGGCGCGCTGCTGCGGGCGCGCGCGCACGGCACCGTGCGCAACCTGGCGGACCGCCGCGACGAGCTCTATCGCGTGGCCTGGCGCGAGGCGTCCGGGGACGGGGGCCAGGGCTAGCGCCTGCGTCCCGGCGCGGTCGCCGCCCTGTCGTGCGGCGCGAGCTGGATTACGCCTTTATTTCCAACCACTTGCGCGCCATTCTTCGCATCGATTCATCGAAAGCGTCGCTGGCCGCAATTTCCGCAACACTGCGCCAGGCCAGGGCCCTGGATTCGCCCGAAACGACGAAAGTGGTCGAACTCGTCGCCTGCACGACGAAACGCACGTCGTAGTGCCAATGCCCGGGCTCCGGCCCCCGCGGCGGGATCCAGTGCCGGTCGAGGTCGAAGATCGGGGGCTCGAGCAGCAGCCCGTCGAGCCCGGACTCCTCCGCCGCTTCGCGCAGCGCGACCCGGCCCAGGTCCGCGTCGCCATCGGCATGCCCACCCAACTGCAGCCAGCGGTCCAGCTTGCGGTGGTGGGTCAGCAGCACCTCGGTCCCCGCCGGCGCCACCAGCCAGGCCGAGCCGGTGAAATGACCGGGCCAGCAGTCGCGCCGGTAGCAGGCGGGCGCCTGCGCCAGCAACTCGACGAACTGCGCCAGCACGGGCGGGTCGGACCGATCGGCATGCGCGTCGAGCAGCCGGGCCAGGGGTTCGAGGTCGAAGGAGGGGGCGATCGGCTCCATGGGATTGAACGTGGACCGGGGGACGGCCCATCCTATCCCTGAAGCGCATGATCCGATTCCGACCCCTGCCGCGTCCGCTCACCGCGGCGCTGGGCGCCGACGCGAGCGCCGCGACCGACGACGACTACGAGGACTGAACGCGCCGGGCAGCTCTCGAGGCCCCGGGGTGTCGATCAGGATACCGCGCGCTCAGACCGCGCCCTTCTCGTCGCCCTCGAACACGGGCCGGCCGCTCTTGCACATCCGCGGCGGTTGCCGCCGGCGCTTCTCGATCACCAGCACGCTGTCGTAGTAGTGCATCGAGTCGGCCGATTCGGTGAACCCGTCCGGGGTGAAGCTGTGCTCGTCGCGCGAATGCCAGGCATTGAGCTGGTCGACCAGTTGCTTGGAGAACTCCACGAACGAGAACGGATTGCGGTAGGCGCCGCCGAACTCGCGCCAGTAGCTCGTGTGCAGGTCCTCGACCAGGTAGAGGCCGTCCTGCGCGATCGCGGGAAACAGGTGCATGAAGGTCTGCAGCTGCTGCTGCATGGTGTGGCCGCCATCGTCGATCAGCACGTCGATGCGGCCGACCTGGCGCGCCAGCCGCGCCAGGAACGCCGGATCGGCCTGGTCCCCGATCACGATCTCGAGTTCGGGCGTGGCCAGCGTGGCCGCGCGCGGCTCGATGTCGACCCCGATGATGCGCGCCATCGGCCCGAGGTAGTGGCGCCACATCTGCAGCGAACCGCCGTGGTAGACCCCGATCTCGACCAGCGTGATCGCGCGGCCGCGGAAGCGCTCGAGGTGGCGGTGGTAGATGTCGAAGTAGTGCTCCCACTTGGAGATCAGGCGGCCCGGATTGCGGTCGAAGTAGGCGCGAAGGGGGTTCTCGCTGCGGTCGCTCACGGCGCGGGCTCCGGGTCGGATTGGCTGGAATCGTCGGTATCGCGGCGCTGGCCCGCATCGCCGTCGTGGTCGGCGTCGGCATCGTTGGATGCGGCTGGCAGCTCCGCCGCCGCCGCCTCGACCTCGTCGCCCTCGCCCGCCTGCGCCAGCAACTCGGCATCCAGGGCCTTCGCGGTCTTGGCGCCGAGCCGCCGCAGCAGGTCGGTCTTGCGCACCAGGTTGCCCTTGCCGGCGACCAGCTTGGCCAGCGCATCGGCCAGCAGCGAGCGGCTCTTGTCGAAACTCGACTCCACGCCCCTGAGGTCGCCGACGAAGCCCACGAACTTGTCGTGCAGCTTGCCGGCCTCGTCGGCGATGCGCAGCGCGTTGCGGTTGCGGTCCTCGAAGCGCCACAGGCTGTTGACCGTGCGCAGCGTCGCCAGCAGGGTCGATGCGGTGACCACCACCACGCGCCGGTCGAAGGCGTACTCGTAGAGCGTGTCGTCGGCGCGCATCGCCTCGACGAACGCAGCCTCGACCGGCACGAACATCAGCACGAAGTCGAGCGTGCGCAGGCCCGGCAGGTCGGCGTAGGGCTTGGCCGCGAGGCGGTCGACCTGGGCGCGGATCGAGGCCACGTGGTCGCGCATGTGCGGCGCGCGCTCCTCGTCGGTCGCGCTGGCGCAGTAGCGTTCGTAGGCGGTCAGCGACACCTTGGCATCGATCACCAGGTCGCGTCCCTCGGGCAGGCGCACGATCACGTCGGGACGCTGGCGCCCGTCCTGGGTATTGAAGGTGAGCTGGGTGTCGTATTCGCGGCCCTTCTCCAGCCCCGAGGCCGTCAGCAGGCGCTCCAGCACCATCTCGCCCCAGGCGCCCTGGGTGCGGCTGTCGCCCTTGAGGGCGCGGGTCAGCGCGACCGCGTCGCTGCCGATCTGCTGGTTGAGGCCGCGCAGGGTTTCGAGTTCCTTCTGCAGCAGCATGCGCTCGCGCCCTTCCTTCTCGTAGACCTCGGTCACGACGCGGCGGAAGCCTTCGAGCTGTTCGCGCAGCGGGGTCAGGAGCTGGCCCAGGTGGGTGGCGTTGTGTTCGGTGAAGCGCTGCGATTTCTCGTCGAGGATGGCGCTGGCCGAGGCCTGGAAGGCTTCGCGCATCTCGCCCTTGACCTTGTCGAGCAGCGCGAGGCGCTCGCGCGACTGCGCCTCGCTGGACTCCAACCGCGCGCCCAGCTCGAGCGCATGGCCGCGCGCATGGGCCAGCTCGCGCGACAGCGCCTCGTGCCCGCTGCGCGATTCCGCAAGCGCGCTCGCGAGCCGGTCCATCTCCTCGAGCCGGGTGCGCAGTTCGGCGCGCTGGATCGAAAGCTGGGAAACCGCGGCCTGCTGTTCACGCAGCGCCGCCTCGCTTGCCGCCATGCGGGTCCGGGATTCCTCGAGGCGCTGTTGCAACGCGCGCTGTTCCGCCGCCAGCGCCGCCAGTTCCGGCTCGCGCTCGGCCCGGCCCGCGGCCCGCGCCTGGGCCGACTGGCGCCGCGCCGCGAGGTAGCCGAGCACGGCCACCCCCAGCAGCACGGCTGCGGCGATCAGGACCTGGAGCTCTTGCGGCACCGCGCGCCTCCTTGCGGGGAACGCGGCATTCTAGACGCTGCGCGCGGGGCCGTGGCGGCCGCCGCGCGCGGGTCGGCGCCGCGGATCAGACCTTCTTGACCCAGGCCGCGCACCAGCCCTTGGGATTGACCGACTTGCCCGGGAAGATCGAGCACGGCAACCAGCCGTCGGCCTGCGCCGCCTGGCCGAGGTTGCAACTCGCACAGGCCTGCTCGGCCTTGTGGTTCGGGAATTTGGCCGCGTCGACCTGGGTGCTGTCGTGCCGGTAGCCGAGCGCCGAGGCGGTGGCATCGGACTCCTCGATATGCGGCAGCCCGGCCTGGGCCCGCGCGATCGACGGCGCGAGCGAGGCGGCAACCGGCACCGCGGCGGCGCCGAGGACCACGATCTCGAGGAAACGGCGACGCGAACTGGCTGGGGCTGTCATGGCGGGTTCCCTGGCTGGTTGGAGTTGGGGTGGATCTTGGACGCCATGATCGCATAGGCGATGTGAATGACGCTTGACCCCGCCCACCCCCGCGGCGGCCTCGAAATGCACCGGGGCAGCACCCATAATCAGCGGGCCTGCCACCCGCGCCGGAGTCCCGCCATCGCCGCCCCTTCCGCCGTCGACGCCTTCCTCGATTGCGCCCGCCAGATCGCCGCCGCCGGTCGCGAGCTGGCCGCACTGGGGTGGACGCCGGCCACCAGCAGCAATTTTTCCATGCGGGTCGCGCCGCAGCGCGTCGCCGTGACCGTCTCCGGGCGCGACAAGGGCCGCCTGAGCGAGCACGACATCATGCAGGTGGACCTCGACGGTCGCGCGCTGGGCACCGATGCCCGGCCGTCGGCTGAAACCGCGCTGCACACCCAGGTCTACCGGCGCATGCCCGGCGTCCACGCGGTGCTGCACACGCATTCGCACAACCAGACCGTGGCCTCGCGCCTGTATGCGCCGGCCGGCCGCATCGTGTTCGAGGGCTACGAGCTGCAGAAGGCGATCAGCGGCCACGCCACGCACGAGGGCGCGCTGGAGGTGCCGGTGTTCCCCAACACCCAGGACATGCCGACCCTGGTGCGGGCGGTCGACGCCTGGCTGGACCAGGGCAAGTCGCTGCATGGCTATCTCATCGACGGGCACGGCATCTATGCCTGGGGCCGCGACATGGCCGAGGCCCGCCGGCACCTGGAGGCCTTCGAGTTCCTGCTGGGCTGCGAACTGGACCTGAGGAGGATGCGGGCATGAGCCGATTGCGGGTATACGCCGAGGGCGACGGGCGCCAGCCCAAGCGCGTGACGACGCGCCACGACGAGATCGCACAGGAACTGGGGCGCCACGGCGTGCGCTTCGAGCGCTGGCGCACCACGGTCGCGCTCAAGCCCGGCGCCGACCCCGAGGCCGTGATCGAGGCCTACCGCGAGGACATCGACCGCCTGATCCGCGACGAGGGCTACCATGCCGTGGACGTCGTCAGCCTGCATGCGGAGCATCCGCAGAAGGCCGAGCTGCGCAAGAAGTTCCTCGACGAGCACACCCACAGCGAGGACGAGGTGCGCTTCTTCGTCGCCGGCTCGGGACTCTTCAGCCTGCACCTGGGCGACGAGGTCTACGAAGTGCTGTGCCAGCAGGGCGACCTGATCGGCGTGCCCGACGGCACCCGGCACTGGTTCGACATGGGACCGAATCCGTTCTTCGTCGCGATCCGGCTCTTCACCAACCCGGCCGGGTGGGTCGCGAACTTCACCGGGACCGACATCGCCGCGCGCTTCCCGCGCCTCGACAACTGATGCGCCGCGGCGCCGCCGATCGATGAAGCTGCCGATCGTCCTCACCGACATCGAGGGCACCACCAGCTCGATCTCCTTCGTCAAGGACGTGCTGTTCCCGTACGCGCGCGAGCGCCTGCCGCGCTGGGTGCGCGAGCGCGCCGCCGATCCCGCGGTGCGCCAGTGGCTGGACCAGACCGCGCGCGAGGCCGGCACTGCGCCCGGCGACGACGAGGCCGCGATCGCGACGCTGCTGGCCTGGATCGACGAGGACCGCAAGGCCACGCCGCTCAAGGCCCTGCAGGGCATGATCTGGGCCGAGGGCTACGCCGGCGAATCCTTCGTCGCCCATGTCTACCCGGATGCCGTGGCGCAGCTGCGCGCCTGGCACGCGGCCGGTCATCCGATCCACGTCTATTCCTCCGGTTCGATCCCGGCGCAGCAGCTCTATTTCGGCCATACCGGCGCCGGCGACTTGCGGCCGCTGTTCAGCGGCTGGTTCGACACCACCAGCGGGCCCAAGCGCGAGAGCGAGTCCTACCGGCGCATCGCCGCGGCGATCGGCGCGGCCCCGGCCGACATCGTGTTCCTGTCCGACATCGAGGCCGAACTCGACGCCGCGCGCGCGGCCGGCATGCGCACCTGGTGGCTGCGGCGCGACGGCGCGGGCGCAACCCCGGGCAACGGGCCGCATCCCGCAGTGCGCGACTTCCACGCCATCCGGCTCTGAGCCCGAGGTCCGGCGCTTGCCCAGTAGGAGCGGCTTCAGCCGCGACCAGACCTATCGCGCGCAGAGCGCGCTCCTACAAAGCCGGCTCTGTAGGAGCGCGCTCTGCGCGCGATAGGTCTGGTCGCGGCTGAAGCCGCTCCTACAGGTCCAGGCTCTGGCCCTGCGCGCATAAACAGAACGAGTCCGGGGAGCGAGTCCGGGACCGCCAGCATCCGGGTGACGGCGAGTTCCACTGAATGTCTGAGCCGGCACCCGGATGGTGGCGGGCACGGACCCCCAAGATCGCGGCGACAGTCCATTGCAGTATTCAGGGCGCATCGCCGCGGCGCCGCGTGTCGATCTTCTCAGCCGCGCGGCTCGTGGCGTTCGCGCAGCTTCGCGGCCACCGCGGCGAGGTCGAGGCCTCTGGCCTGCAGAAGGACCAGCAGATGGAATACCAGGTCGGCGGCTTCGTCGCACAATTCCGCGGGCGAGCCGCTCACTGCCGCGAGCGCGGCCTCGACGCCCTCCTCGCCCAGCTTCTGCGCGATCCGCCCGACGCCGGATTCGAACAGGCGCGTGGTGTAGCTTTCCGGCGGGCGTTCGCGCGCGCGGCTTGCCACCAGCGCATCGAGCTCGCCGAGGAAGGCCAGCGGCGGGATGGCCGCATCGGCGAAGCAGGTCGCGGTACCCAGGTGGCAGGTCGGCCCCGCCGGACGCGCGCGCACCAGCACGGTGTCGTTGTCGCAGTCGGCGTGCAGCGCCACCACCTCGAGCCAGTGGCCGCTGGTCTCGCCCTTGGTCCACAGGCGCGCCTTGCTGCGCGAGTAGAACGTCACCCGGCCGCTGGCGCGGGTCTGTGCCAGCGCAGCCTCATCCATCCAGCCCAGCATCAGCACCGCGCCGCTGTCAGCGTGCTGCACGATCGCCGGCACCAGCCCGCCGGACTTGGTGAAATCGAGCGCGGCAAGGTCATGCGGCTGCATCGGCGGGCTCCGGATCGGGTGGCCGAATCGCGAAGCCGGCCGCGGCCAGTTCGCGCTTGAGGACCGGGATGCGCAGCGTCCCGGCATGGAACACGCTCGCGGCCAGGGCCGCGTCGACATCGGCCTGCGCGAACACCGCGGCGAAGTCCGCCGCGCAGCCGGCGCCGCCCGAGGCGACCAGCGGCACGGCGCAGGCGGCGCGCGCCGCGCGCAATTGTTCGAGGTCGTAGCCGCGGCGCACGCCGTCCACGTCCATGCAGTTGAGCACGATCTCGCCGGCGCCCAGGGCCTGTGCCTCCGCGATCCAGTCCAGGGTGCGGCGCTGCGCGGCGCGCGACCGCGCGGGGTCGCCGGTGTACTGGTGCACGCGCCACTCGCCCTGCTCCAGCCGGCTGTCGATGCCGACCACGACGCACTGCACGCCGAAGGCCTGCGCCAGCTCCGCGATCAGCGCCGGCCGCTCCAGCGCCGGCGAGTTCACCGAGATCTTGTCGGCGCCGGCATGCAGGATCCGGCGCGCCTGCTCGACGCTGCGGATTCCGCCGGCGACGCAGAAGGGCACGTCCAGCACCCGCGCCAGGCGCTCGACCCAGGCCACGTCGGCGCTGCGCCCCGCGGGACTGGCGCCGATGTCGTAGAACACCAGTTCGTCGGCGCCCTCGTCGCGGTAGCGGCGCGCGAGTTCCTCGATCGCGCCCACCACCACGTGGTCGCGGAAGCGCACGCCCTTGACCACCTGGCCGTCGCGCACGTCGAGGCAGGGAATGATGCGCCGGGTCAGCACCGCAGCAGCTCCTCCAGCGTTGCCCTGCCCTCGAGCAGGGCCTTGCCGACCACGGCGCCGGCGACACCGGCCTCGCGCAGGGCGCGCACGTCGCCAGCGTCGCGCACGCCGCCAGAACCCTGCAGTTCGACCGACGGGTGGCGCACCGCCAACTCGCGGTAGAGCGCGAGGCTGGGCCCGGCGTACATGCCATCGCGCGAGATGTCGGTGCACAGCACGTGGCGCAGCGCGCACGCGCCCACGTACCAGTCGAGGGTCTCGTGCAGTCCCGCGCCGCTGTCCTCGGTCCAGCCCGCGACCGGCAGGCGCCAGCCGCCGCCCTCGAGCGGGCGCGCGTCCAGCGCCACGCAGATCGCGTCGGCGCCGAGGCGCCCGACCCAGCCGGCCACCATCTCGCGCTCGCGCACCGCGGCGCTGCCCACCACGACCCGGCTCGCGCCCGCCGCAAGCAGGGCCTCGACGTCGGCAAGGCTGCGCACGCCGCCGCCGGCCTGGATCCGCAGCCCGGACCCGGCGGCGATGCGCGCGACCAGCTCGCGATGGGCGAAGCGACCAGTCCGCGCGGCGTCGAGGTCGACCAGGTGCAGCCAGCGCGCGCCGGCGTCGGCGTAGCGTCGCGCCAGCGCCAGCGGCTCCTCCGCGTAGCGGGTCTCGCGCGCGTAGTCGCCCTGGGCCAGGCGGACCGCGAGTCTGCCGCGCAGGTCGATGGCGGGGTAGACGATCATGCGTGGATCACAAGGCGAGGAAGTTGGCCAGCAGGCGCGCGCCGGTCGCGGCCGATCGTTCGGGGTGGAACTGCGCGCCGTGGAAGTTGCCGCGCGAAACCACGGCGCAATAGCGCGCCCCGTGCTCGAAGGCGGCGACCGTGTGCGCGTCGACCGGTGCGGCGTAGCTGTGGACGAAATAGGCGTGGTCGGCCGCGCCGAAACCGGCCAGCAGCGGTGCCGCGTGGCGCGGCAGGAGCTGGTTCCAGCCCATGTGCGGCACGCGTACGCCGGGCGCGGCGGCGATCCGCGCGAGGCGGCCCGCGAACACGCCCAGCCCGGGCGCGTCGCCCTCATCGGATCCTTCATAGAGCACCTGCATGCCGACGCAGATCCCGAGCACCGGCTGGGTCAGGCGCGGCACCAGCTGGTCGAGCGCGGTCTCGCGCAGGCGCTGCATCGCGCGCGCCGCGGCGCCGACGCCAGGCAGCACCACGCGCGCCGCGGCACGGATCCGCGCGGGGTCGGTGGTCAGCGGCGCCGCCACCCCGAGCCGGGCGAACGCGGCCTGGACCGAGCCGATGTTGGAGCCACCGGCGTCGATCAGCACCAGCGCCTCGCTCACAGCACGCCCTTGGTGCTGGGCAGCGCATCGCCTTCGCGCCGCAGGGCCTGGCGCAGGGCACGCGCCACCGCCTTGAAGCAGGCCTCGACCATGTGGTGGGCGTTCTCGCCGCTCACGCGCAGGTGCAGGTTCGCGCCCAGGCTGTCGGACAGCGAGCGGAAGAAGTGCGGCACCAGCTCGGTCGGCAATTCGCCCACGCGCTCGCGCGGGAACGCGCCCTCGAACACGAACCAGGGGCGGCCGGAGAGGTCCAGCAATGCCTCTGCCCGCGCCTCGTCCATCGGCAGCGCGAAGCCGTAGCGGCCGATGCCGCGCTTGTCGCCGAGCGCGACGCGCAGCGCCTCGCCCAGCGCCAGCGCGCAGTCCTCGACGGTGTGGTGCTCGTCCACGCGCACGTCGCCCTCGCAGCGCAGCGCGAGGGCGAAGCCGCCGTGCTTGCCGAGCTGCTCGAGCATATGGTCGAAGAAGCCGATCCCGGTGCTGGCGCGCGGCTCGGCCTCGCGGTCGAGGTCGACGCTGACGCGGATGCGGGTCTCGCGGGTGTCGCGCACGACCTCGGCGGTGCGCGGGCGCACGGCCAGGTGATGCGCGATCGCCGGCCAGTCGAGGCCGTCATGGCCCAGGCGCAGCCCGCGCAGGCCGAGGTTGCGCGCGAACGCCATGTCGGTCTCGCGATCGCCGACCACCGCGCTGGCCTGCATGTCGAGGTCGCCGGCGCGCAGGTAATCCAGCACCAATCCGATGCCGGGCTTGCGCGTGGGCGCCTGCTCGTGCGCGTGGTGCGGGTCGACATGGATCGCCGCGAAGCGGATGCCCTGCGACGCGAGGATCTCGAGCAGCATGGCCTGCGGCGCCTCGAACTGCTCGCGCGGGAACGACGTCGTGCCGAGCCCGTCCTGGTTGGTCACCATCACGAACTCGTAGCCGGCGTCGCGCAGCCGGCGCAGCGCGGGAATCACTTCCGGCACCAGGCGCAGCTTGTCGAGGCGGTCGACCTGCTCGTCCGCCGGCTCCTCGATCAGGGTGCCGTCGCGGTCGAGGAACAGGATCCGGCGCCGCGCGCTCATGCCACGCGCTCGCGGCGGGCCAGCACGCCGAGCAGGGCATCGTTCTCGCCCGGCGTGCCGATCGAGAAACGCAGGCAGTCCTCGAGTCCCGGATAGCCGCCGACATCGCGCACCACGATCCCGGCCGCCAGCAACGCGGCATGGGTCGCGGACGCAGCATCCAGGCGTGCGGTGAGGAAGTTGGCCGCGGACGGGAATACCGCGCGCACCCCGGGCAGGCGCGCGAAGGCGCCGGCGAGGCGCGTGCGCTCGGCCCGGATCGCCGCCACGCGCAGCCGGGTCGCGGCCAGCGCATCGGGCGCCAGCGCGGCGAGCGCGGCGCGCGCGCACGGCACCGCGATCGGGTACGGCGCCAGCAGGCGCCGCAGCAGCGCGACCAGCCCGGCATCGGCCACCAGCGCGCCGACCCGCGCGCCGGCCAGCGCGTGGGCCTTCGACAGGGTGCGCAGGACCACGAGGTTCCCGGGCTGCGCCGCCCGCGGCGCGAGGCTGGGCGCGTCGGCGAACTCGGCGTAGGCCTCGTCCACCACCACCAGCGCGCGTCCCGCGAGCTCGCGCGCCAGCGCCAGCACCGGCTCGGCCGGCGCGATGCCGCCGGTGGGATTGTTGGGCGTGCACACGTACACCAGCTTGACCGGCTGGGCTAGCGCGACCTGGCGCAGGCGCCCGAAGTCCGGCGCGAAATCGCGCGCGGGATCCAGTGGGACGTTCAATACGCTGGCGCCCTGGATCCCGGCGCAGACCGCATACATGGCGAAGGTCGGCGGACTCACCAGCACCGCATCGACGCCCGCCCGGCAGGTCGCGCGGGTCAACAGGTCGATGCATTCGTCGCTGCCGCGCGCGACCAGGACGTTGGCGGCCGGAACCCCGTACAGGTCGGCGAGGCCCGCGACCAGGTCCGCCGGCTGTTGCGCGTCCGGGTAACGCTGCAGCGTGCCGTCGGGATCGGCGATGCCCGGCCACGGCGACTCGTTGGCGTTGAGCAGCACGCGTCCGCCGCTGGCCTCCATCCGCGCCGAGGAGTAGCCGCGCAGCTGGCGCAGCTCGGTCCGCACGAGATCGAGCGCGCTCATGCCGCCACCGCCCCGGGAACGCGATCCCGGTCCTCGAGGCGGATCGCGACCGCGCGCGCGTGCGCGTCCAGCCCTTCGGCCGTCGCCAGCGTCATCGCACAGGGTCCGATCGTCGCCAGGCCGGCCGGGGTCAGCTCCTGCACCGTGATCGCCTTCTGGAAGCTCGCCACCGACAGGCCGCTCCAGGCGCGCGCGGCGCCATCGGTCGGCAGCACGTGGTTGGTGCCGCTGCAGTAGTCGCCGACCGATTCCGGCGACCACGCGCCGAGGAACACCGACCCGGCACAGGCCACCCGCGGCAGCCAGGCGCGCGCATCCGCGACCTGCAGGATCAGGTGTTCCGGGGCGTAGGCGTTGGAGACCTCGAGCGCCTGCTCGATCGAGCCGACCTGGATCATGCGGCCGTTGGCCAGCGCCTGCGCCGCGATCGCGCGCCGCGGCAGCCGTTCGAGCTGGCGCGGCAACTCCGCGGCGACCGCGTCCAGCAGGCGCGCCGAGTCGCTGACCAGCAGCACCTGCGCCTGCGGGTCGTGCTCGGCCTGCGCCAGCAGGTCGGCGGCGACGTAGCGCGCGTTCGCGTTTCCGTCGGCGACGACCAGCACTTCGGACGGACCCGCCGGCAGGTCGATCGCCGGGCCACCGGGCGCCGCGGCCACCTGCCGCTTGGCCTCGTTCACCCAGGCGTTGCCGGGACCATAGAGCTTGTCGCAACGCGGAAGCTGCGCGGTGCCGAATGCCATGCCGGCGATCGCCTGCGCCCCGCCGAGGCGGAAGACGCGGCCGATGCCGCAGCGCGACGCCGCATACAGCACCGCGGGATCGGCACTGCCGTCGGCGCGCGGCGGCGTGCACAGCACGATTTCCGGGCATCCGGCGATCCGCGCCGGGACGCCCAGCATCAGCGCCGTCGACGGCAGCGGCGCGGAACCGGCCGGCACGTAGAGGCCGACGCGGGCAATCGGCCGCCACACGCGCTCGCAGCGCACGCCGGCCGCGGTCTCGAGCGAGAGCGCCGGCGCCAGGCTCGCGCGATGGAAGGCGTCGATGCGGCCGTGCGCTTCGTCGATCGCGTCCCGCAGCGCCTGCGGCAATCCGCGCGTCGCGCGCTCGAACTGCGCCGGCTCGACCTCGAAGCGATCCAGTTCCGCGCCATCGTGGCGCCGGGTCAGCGCACGCAGGGCGGAGTCGCCGTCGGCGCGCACCTGGTCGAGGATCCGCGCGACGTCGTGGCGCAGGCCCGGGTCGCGTTGCGAGGCAGGGCGCGCGAGCGCCGCGCCGCGCGCCGCGGCGTCCAGTGCATTCCAGTCCAACCGCATCATGCAAGCACCTTCTCGACCGGGATTACCAGCAGCGAGCGCGCGCCGGCACGCTTGAGGTCCTCGAGGTGCTGCCAGGTGACCGCGCGCGGGCACAGCGCCTGCACCGCGACCTCGTCCGGCGAACCTTCCACCGCGGTGACCAGCGCGCGCGGCGCGCCCGGCAGCAGGCCGGTGATCGCGGACAGCGCATCGCGCCGCGCATGCAACAGCACCAGCTTGGAGTCCTTGACCGCGAGCACGCCCTCGATCCGGCGCAGCAGCATCTCGCGCAACTCGGTGCGCGCATCCAGCGGCGCGGCCGCGCTCCCGGCCAGCACCGCCTCGCTCGGCGCCACGACGGCGACCTCGCGCAGCTGGTTGGCGGCAAGGGTGGCGCCGCTGGAGACCAGGTCGCAGACCGCGTCGGCGCTGCCCAGGCGCGGCGCGATCTCGACCGAGCCATTGAGCACCACCACGGTCGCGGCCACGCCCGCCGATTGCAGGTATCGCCCGAGCAGGCGCGGGTAGCTGGTCGCGATGCGCAGGCCAGCCAGGCTCGCCGCGCCGTTCCAGGGCAGGTCCTGTGGCAGCGCGATCGCGAGGCGGCAGGCGCCGAAGCCCAGCGCGCGCAGTTCGACCACGGGTGCCGTGCCGTCGTCCTGTTCGGCGAGCACGTTGCGACCGACGATGCCGAGGTCGCAACTGCCCTCGGCGAGCATGCGCGGGATGTCGTCGTCGCGCACCAGCAGCAGGTCGATCGGCAGGGTCTCGCCGAAGCAGAACAGCTTGTCGCGGCTCTGGCGGAAGCGCAGCCCGCACTCGGCCAGCAGATCCTGCGACGGTTGCGCGAGGCGCCCGCTCTTCTGCACCGCCACGCGCAGGCGATCGGCGCGGTTCATGGCGTGGCCGCTGCCGCTGCCGCCGGCGCCGGCAGCACGCGTTCCGCGGCCGTCCGGTAGCCGCCATTGCCGTGGCTGAGGAAGCGCGCGACGCGACCGATGGTGGTCACGCTGACGCCGGTGTGGTCGTGGATCTCGCGATAGGGCAGCCCGCGACGCAACAGCGGCACCACGCGCCAGCGGTCGGTCAGGGCCTCGAGTTCGGCCGGCGTGCACAGGTCGCGCAGGAACGCCGCCACTTCGGCGCGCGTGCGCAGGCTCAGCAGCGCATCGCACAGGCGGCTTTCCGGATCGGGCTCGTCGTCGGCCTGGATGTGGCGGCGTTTCATCGGGGGCTCGGAGGAATGCGGACGGATTGCGCGGGCCGGAGCGACAATTGGGCGCTCGCGCCGGGCTAATGTAACAGCGCGCTAATACGTTGACAACAAATACTTGCGCCGGGATCCGGTCTCTGGCTGCTGCCGGGCGACCGCACATTGCGACGCCTTGGCGGGGAATTCCTCGTTCAATCCGCAACATACAGCGCCCGCCCGGCCCCGCAACGGGGTGCCCTGAGGATGGATTCAACGCCCTGCAGGCCGAGGAGTTGCGATGGCACGGCGCGTGCTTAGCCCCCATCGGATCCGGCGCGCGTCGCCGGGTTGCCCGGGCTGCAAACGGGCGCCCGGCGGCGCGTTGCCAGGTGATCACTACAGGGAACCGTTTTGGAAAGGCACTCGCCCGCGTCCTCCGCCACGCACGAATCGCGACCGCGCTACGGCGAGCGCATCGTTGCCTGGTGCGTGGCCGCGCTGGTGCTGATCCTGGTCGCGCTGGTCGCACCGCTGGCGAACGCCGGCGTGCCGCCGGTCGAACTGACCGCGGACGCGGGACGCGCCAACCTCGACGGCCGCGTCGAGTACCTGGTCGACACCGACAATCGCCTGACCGTCGACGATCTGCGCTCGCCTGCCCACGCCGACCGCTTCCGTCCGCTGCCCCGGCTCCCGGCCGTCTTCGGCTTCGCGAGCGGCACGCACTGGCTGCATTGGCGCGTGACCAATCGCGACCATCCTGAACCCGACTGGGTCGTGTCGGTCCGCTACGCGCTGCTGGACAACGTCGAC
>Ga0209477_1000432_pt1 | contig 25911 bp, 24 predicted proteins | sample KloWWTupernatant_FD_187180 | JGI IMG/M metagenome (GOLD analysis project Ga0209477, IMG submission 187180) | Active sludge microbial communities from Klosterneuburg, Austria, studying microevolution and ecology of nitrifiers - Klosterneuburg... | ecosystem: Engineered > WWTP > Aerobic digester >... | reverse complement strand
AAGCACATGCGCGAGATCAGGGTGGCCGGCACGTTGTTGCTGGCGGGGATGCTGCTGGCGGGTTGCGAGCGCCAGTCCGGATCGGAGCAGGCGGCCGAAGCCGTTGCACCGGTAGCGGCGCCCGCGGCGGGGTTGGCGGACACCGCGAGCGCCGACGAATTGCGCCAGCTGGCCGGCGCGGCGATGCAGGCGCAACGGCTGTTCGCACCCGCGCGCGGCAATGCGCTGGAGTACTACCTGGCCTTGCGCCGGCGCGCGCCCGCCGATGCCAGTGCGCAAGCGGCGCTGGTCGACCTGCAGCCGCAGCTGGTGATCGCGGTCGAACAGGCGATCGCCACGGGACGCTATCCGGAAGCGCAGCGCCTGCTGGGCCTGCTGCAGCAAGTCGATGCCGGCGCGCCTGCGCTGCAGCGGCTGCGCGAAAGCGTGGCCAGCGCCGAGGCGGCCGCGCGCGATCTTGAACTGGCGATGGACGCCGAAAGCAAGGCCCGGGCCCTGCAGGCCGAAGTCGAGTTGCGCCGGCAGGCGGAGGACAGCGCGGCGAAGCTGGCTTCGGCGCGCAACCCGGCCACGCCTGCGGAACCGGTCGCCGCGGCGACACCTGCTGCACCCACGCCAGCGCAGTCGCGCCCGCTCGCGGTTGCGCCGCTGGCGGCTGCCGCTGCGCCGGCTGCAACCGTCCCCGGCGAAGCCGTCGCTCGACAACCGGAACCGCCACGCCCGGCGCCGGCCAGCGCGCCCGTGCGTAGCGCGGCCAGCGCCGCGCCGCGGGTGCTGCGCCAGGCCGCGCCGCGCTATCCGGAGGCTGCCCTGCGCTCGCGCCAATCCGGCCAGGTGCAGGTGGCCTTCACCATCGATGGTGATGGCAACGTCGAAGCGCCGCGGGTGGTTGCCTCGGACCTGCCCAACGCGTTCGAGCGCGCCGCGCTGGCCGCAGTCTCGCGCTGGAAATTCGAAGCCAGGGGCACCCAGCACGCCACCACGACCACGGTGCGCTTCGACCCGCCGTCGTCCTGATCGCAATCCGCGTCGAAGCTGACTGCAGGGTCGGCGATGGCCACGCGTGAGGCGTCGCCCGCGGGGGCCGCGCGGCTAGCCTGCGAGCAGCCGCCACAGCAGCCACGCCGGGGCGCCGATGAAGTAAAGACCGCGCGCGATCCCCTGCAGCAGCACGCGACTGGCGGCCGCCTGCGGCGGCTGCAGCAGCAGCGTCGCCAGCGATCCGGATTCGACCAGCACGCGCAACACCAGCGCATACAGGGCCATGCCGAGCGCCCATGACGCCCACCAGATCAGCAGCGCCAGCAGCCAGGCCTGCAGGCCGAAGCTGTGGTACTCGCCGAAGGTGCCGCCGTAGGCGATGTGCTGGTGCAGGCGGAACGCGGGCAGCGCGAGCAGCAGCGGGAACAGCGCGAACTTGAACATGCGGTGGTCGATGCGCCAGCGTGGTGCCGCGGCGCGCGCATGTGCGTCCGCCAGCGCGCGCGCGCTGGCGTGGGTGCCGGCGATCGCCGGCGCGCCCGCCTGCCGAAGAAGCGCCGCCAGCGGCGCCGGATCGCCGGCTGCGAAGCCAAGCGACAGTGCGGTTGCCGGGCCGGTGCGCAGGGTGATGCCCGGCATCGGGATCGGCAGCGTCCACGGCGCGATCGCGACGATGCCGCTGACCGGGACCGCCACCCGTTGGCGGCGGCGAACCAGCACCAGCGCACCGGCGTCCACCTGCACGGTGGCCGTCCACCAGCGCCGCACGCACCCAGCAGCCAGCGCCGGCAACACCACGCCGGACCCGAACAGGGTGATCTGCGCCAGTGAATTCACCTGCAGCCCATCGCGCCCGAGCATGCGCCAGCCGATCCATGCCAGGGTGCCCACGCCGATCACCTGCAGCAGGCCCAGCACGCCACGCAGCGCGGGCGGCAGCAGCACCACCCTGAGCTGTCGCAGGGCCGGTGCCGCGGCGGCAGCGCGCGCCACCGGAGTGCCGCGGCGGTCGCGCCACCAGACCCACAGATCGAGCACCGCCAGCAGCAACAGGCCGGCAAGCGCGGCCGCACCGACCCAGTTGCCCCACGCCACCACCAGCGTGCGTGGTGCTGGCTGCACCGGCAGCGCCACCGTCAGCAGGGCCGGCTGGCCGATCGCGGTGGTTGCCACCCGGGTGCCGGCCGGGTCGATCGCCGCGCTGATCCCGTTCGCGGTCACCCGGAACTGCGGCAAGCGGGTTTCGATGCTGCGGAACGCGGCCACCGCCAGGTGCAGCTCGGCGCCCTGCGCATGCGCGCTGAACCACGAATCATTGGACATGCCGACGATCGCCTGCGCGCCGAGGCGCGCGCCATCGATCGCCAGCAGCGGGTCGACGTCGTCCAGGCAGATCAGCGGCAGCACCGGGACCTCGCGGCCGTCGGCCAGCCGCAGCGGGAACACGCGCGCGCCATCGCCGCGCTGCCAGCGGCCGGTCCACGGCAGCCAGCGGCGGAAGCCAGGCCCATCCAGCCACGCCGGCACGTATTCGGTCAGCGGGAACGGATTGGACTTTCGGTACATCCCCAGCAGCCGGCCATCCGGCGCCAGGAACGCCGCCGCGTTGTATTCGCCGGCGTCGTCGAGGTCGTAGCTGCCGAACACCAGCGGGGTCCGGACGCTGGCGATGAAGTCGCGGATCTCGGCGTCCAGCGCCGCGCCATCCGCGCTGCGGGGATGCCCGAAGGTGGTCGGGTACACGGTTTCCGACCACAGCAGGGCATCGGCATCCGCCTGCGCGACCGCCGCCCGCGACATCGCGAAGTGGGTGTCGAGCACCTCGCGCACCACCGCGTACGCCCCGCGTTCGCGGCGCAGGCGTTCGTAGTCGACGATGTTGGTCTGCACCATCGCCACCCGCAGCGGATCGCCGGTGGCGGCGTGGGCGGCGACCGTGGCCGCCCGCCAGCCGCCGTAGCCCAGCCAGGCGAGCACCAGCGCCGCCACCAGCGCGAGCGGTCGCCAGCATCCGGGGCGGCCGCCGGCGCGGTTGCGGATCGCCGCCGCGATGCCCTCGTTGGCCAGCAGCAGCAGCACGCTCAGGCCGGCGGCGCCACCGAGGTCGGCCAGCTGGCGCAACGGCAGCGAGGGATACAGGCCATGGCCGAGGGTGTCGCCCAGCAGCTTCGGCAGCAGCCATTCGCAGCCCACCCACGCGCCGGCGGCCGCGAACGCGCGCACCAGCGGTCCATGCCGGCGCCCGGCCAGTTCGCGCACGATCGCGAACGCCAGCAACTGCGGTTGCAGCAGGGGCGCCGCCAGCAGCAGCACCAGCATCCCGCCGGCGCTGCCGAGGCCGCTGAATTCGCCGATCGCGGCCCCGAACCAGGCGAACCCGGCGGCGGCGAAGGCGATTGCCAGCGCGAGCCCGCCCAGCAACGCGCGGCCGAGGCCGGCGCGGGCATCAAGGGCGAGCAGCCACGGCACCAGCGCGACGAAACCGAGCAGGTAGCCGTTGCCGCCGCGCGCGTACAGCCCAAGCAGCAGCGCGCTGGCCAGCACGCCCGCCGGCAGCCGCCAGCCGGGGCGCAGGGATCGAAGCAGGCTCAGGGCGGGGAATCCGGGTCGTGCGGCGGCGGGATGCGGATCTGCCGGATCGGCAGGCCCGGCGGCGCATGCTGCGGCGGCACCACCCGGTCGGCGGGAATCGCCAGCGGTTGGCCGGCGGCGTCGACGAATTCGTAGTCGGGCGAATACATCAGGATCGGCTCGATCGGCTGGCCGTCGTCGGTGGCCTGGTGGTGGCGGACGTAGCCTTCCGGCAACACGTAGTCATCGGGCACCGCCAGCCCGACCAGCGGCGGACTGGTACCGGGCGGGTTGAACGCACCCAGGCCGCTGCGGATGCCGGCCCGGTGCAGGCCTTCGATCACCTCGCCCATCGTCGGCGCGGGTTCGCCGGGAATGGCATGGGCGGCCAGGTCATCCGGATCCTGCGCGGCGCGGATGCGGCGCGCGGTGGTGCCGTGTGGCTTCATCGAGGTCGCATTGGCAGGGTTGCCGTCGGCGCCTGCCGGGGCCGTTGCCGCCGGCTCCGGCCCCTCGCCGCCGCTGGGTGGCGGCGGCGGTTGCTGCAGGAGGAAATAGCCGATGCCGCCGACGACCACCAGCACCAGCAGGGTCGCCAGCCAGCGGCGGCCGCGGCCAGCGCCGCCAGTGGCGGGCGGCCTGGCCTGGCGTTCGCCGGGGTCCTGGTCGGGCATGCCGGCGACGCGGGGTTACAGCGCGGAGGTCGGCCCGTACAGCGACAGCAGCCAGCCCATGCGCTCATGGCCGTACAGGTTCCAGATCGGGTTCTTGCCGCCGCCGAAGCTGGTGTAGCGCGGCGCGCCGGAACCGGTGGTGCCGCCGAACAGGCCGGCCTTGACGGTGCTGCCGTTGTAGGTCGGGTGGGTGTCGTCGGACTGGATGTAGTCGGCGCTGCTGCTGGCGGAGATGAAGTGGGTGTTGGCATCGCGCAGGGTGCCCTTCAGGGTGCCGGTGATGCGCGCCACGTAGCTGGCCTCGGTTTCGCCGGCCACGTACTTCAGGGCCTGCGAGTCGACCTGGCCGTCGCCGTTGCTGTCGTAGTCCGAACCCATGTATTCGGCGAAGTTGTCCACGCACTTGAAGCCCTTCTGGCGCGCGTATTCGCACATCCAGTAGTTCATGCGGGTGATCGCCGGCAGGAACTTGTCGCGCATGTTGACGCGGGCGCCGGTGCTGGCGTCGGTGCAGGAGCTCAGCACGTTGTCCGCGTTGTAGCCGGGGTAATGCAGGTTGGCGATGATCTTGACCTTGGTGCCGGCGTAGGCGTTGGTGTTGATGTAGTCCATCGCCTTGGCGACGTAGGTCTTGCAGTTGGCCTCGGCGGTCGCCAGCACGCTGTAGTTGCAGGTGCCGGTCTGCGACTTGAAGCTGGAGCGTGCCTGCAGGCCGTCGTTGCCGCACATCTCGAAGGTGACCACGCGGGTCGAGCTCGCCTGCATGTAGGAGCGCTCGGCGACGATCTTGTTGTTGTACACGTCCGACGCCACCGCGCCCGACTTGGTGCGGCGCACGCTTTCGACGTCGGCGTTCCACAGCGCGGACAGGTATTCGGCGTCCACCGTCGGCGCCGAGTACTTGGCGGCGCTGGTGGTGGAACCGTTGTAGCCGGCGTAGATCGAATCGCCGTAGGCGACCACCCGATACTTGGCGGTGGTGCCGGAACGGTCGATGGTCCACGACACGTTCTGGTTCAGGGTGCTGGCCACGACGGGCGCGCACAGCAGCGCCAGCGCCAGGCCCGCGAGCAGCGGACGAGCGGTCTTGCAGACAGGTACAGGCATGGATCAGTCCCCAGGTGGTGTATCGAAGGTGGTGCCGGCCGGTGGCCGGGGCACGATGGGTAGCAACCACAAGGACCATCCGGCAGCCGGCCTACCCCGCCGTCCCCGCTGCCGGACCGTACGCTAGCGTCTAGTCCGGCCCGGGTCATCTTGCGGCGCAGCACGTTTCGCGTGTGACGCAGCGCACCCTTAGACTGCAGCCCATCCCCCATCCTGCCAAGCCATGACCGAACTGCTGGAAACCGTCGAACACGAAACCGGCCCGCACCCGCAGTGGAGCGTGCTGTGGCTGCATGGCCTCGGTGCCGATGGCCATGATTTCGCGCCGATCGTGCCGGAGCTGCTGCGGCGCGACTGGCCGGCGGTCCGCTTCGTGTTCCCGCATGCGCCGGTGCGCGCGGTGACCATCAACGGCGGTGCACGCATGCGCGCCTGGTACGACATCCGCGACATGAACCTCGCCAATCGCGCCGACAGTGAAGGCGTGGCCGAGTCGGTGGCGCAGGTGGAGGCGCTGATCGCGCGCGAGGCCGAACGCGGGATCGGTGCGGAACGCCTGCTGCTGGCCGGGTTCTCGCAGGGCGGCGCGGTCACCCTTGCCGCCGGCATCGCGCGCACCCGCCCGCTGGCGGGCCTGGTCGCGCTGTCGACCTACCTGCCGATGACGCCGGCGCAGGCGCAGGCCGCGCTGCAGCCCGCGGCAACCGCGCAACCCGTGTTCATGGCACATGGCCAGTACGACCCGGTGGTGCCGTGCGCCGGCGGCGAGATGAGCGCGGCGGCGTTGCGACAGTTCGGCTTCGACGTGCAGTGGCAACGCTATCCGATGCAGCATTCCGTCTGCGCCGAGGAGATCGGCGACCTCGGCGACTGGCTGGGGGCGCGGTTCGCCGCCGGCTGAGATGAGCGCCGCAGCGCCTGCATTGCCCCAAGTGCGTTGGTCGTTCGCCAGTCGCAACCGCCACGGATGACCGGCGGCTCGGGCGGGGGCTACTATCACGCCGAGATCCGGGTGCCGCTGGACGGGAGTACGGCGACATGAGCGCAGGACCGATGCGGGTGGTGATCGCCGATGACGAGCCGCTGGCGCGCGAACGCCTGCGCGCGCTGCTTGCCGCGGAACCCGGGGTACAGGTGGTGGCCGAGGCCGGCGATGGCCATGCCACCCTGCACGCCTGCGCCGAACACCATCCGGACATGGTGTTGCTGGACATCTCGATGCCGGGCATCGACGGCCTCGAGACCGCGCGCCACCTGGCCGCGTTCGAGCCGCGCCCGGCGGTGGTGTTCTGCACCGCGTACGACGCACATGCGTTGTCCGCGTTCGAGGCACAGGCGATCGACTACCTGGTCAAGCCGGTGCGCCCGGAGCGGCTGTCCGCCGCGCTGGAACGGGTGCGCACCTTCGCCGCCGGGCGCTTGCAGCATGCGGAACCCGAGGACGGGCGCAAGCGCACCCACCTGTGCGCGCGCCTGCGTGGCAGCCTGCGGCTGATCCCGGTCGAGGACATCCGCTACCTGCAGGCCGAGGAAAAATACGTGGTGGTCCACCACGCGCGCGGCGAGGACCTGATCGAGGAATCGCTGAAGTCGCTGGAAACCGAATTCGCCGACCGCTTCGTGCGCATCCACCGCAATTGCCTGGTGGCGCGCAACGAGATCGTCGAGTTGCGCCGGATCGGCGATGGCCATACCCAGGCGGTGTTGCGGCATGGCGAGCATCCGCTGGAAGTCAGCCGGCGCTGCGTGGCGCAGTTGCGGGATACGCTGCGGAACCTTTGAGCCCCGATTGCGGCGCTGCCGTCACGCCGGAAGGGGTTCGCCGCCTAGGCTCCGCATCCGGCTCCGATGCGCGGGCGCGCGCCTTCCATGGCGCGCTCGAACCCCTTCCGGCATGCCGACACCGCCGCGTCGCACATCGTGCAAGCGATAATGCGCGCATGACCACCCTGCGCATCGCCACCCGCAAGAGCCCGCTCGCCCTCTGGCAGACCGAGCATGTCGCCGACCGCCTGCGCGCCGCGCATCCCGGCCTGGTGGTCGAGCTGGTGCCGATGAGTACCCGCGGCGACGAGGTGCTGGACCGCTCGCTGGCGGCGATCGGCGGCAAGGGCCTGTTCCTCAAGGAACTCGAGCTGGCGATGCAGCGCGGCGACGCCGACTGCGCCGTGCATTCGCTGAAGGACGTGCCGATGCAGCTGGAGCCGGGCTTCACCCTGGCCGCGATCCTGGCCCGCGCAGACCATGCCGATGCCTTCGTCAGCAACCACTTCGACGGCATCGCGGCGTTGCCCGCGGGCGCGCGCGTCGGCACCTCTTCGCTGCGCCGGCAGGCGCAGTTGCGCGCGTTGCGCCCGGACCTGCAGCTGCGCGACCTGCGCGGCAACGTCAACACCCGCCTGGCGAAGCTGGATGCCGGCGAGTACGACGCCATCGTGCTGGCCTGCGCCGGCTTGCAGCGGCTCGGGTTCGATGCGCGGATCCGTGCGCGGCTGGATGCGCCGCACTGGTTGCCGGCGCCGGCACAGGGCGCGATCGCGATCGAATGCCGCGGCGACGACGCGGCGATCGTCGCCTTGTGCGCGACGCTGGACGATGCCGGCACCCGCACCTGCGTCGGTGCCGAGCGGGCGATGAACCTGGCCCTGCATGGCAGTTGCCACGTGCCGGTGGCCGCGTTCGCGCAACTCGACGGGGAGCGGCTCGCGCTGGCCGGGCTGGTCGGTTGCGCCGCCGATGGCCGCAGCGTGCGCGCGGCGGCACGGGGCCACGGCGATGCGCCGGAAGCGCTGGGGCTGGCGGTTGCGGAGTTGTTGCTGGCGCAGGGTGCGCGGGACCTGCTCGACGCAGCGGCGGCGGGCTAGCCGCCTTGCGCCGGACCGCGGCGCGCGCCGCCGGTTTCAGTAGTACAGGGTGACCATGTGCTTCGCCTCGGCGAAGAACAGCCAGCGTTCCACCAGCGCGCCCGCCAGGCTGCACGCGGCGGCAAGCGGCAATGCCCAGATCGACGTGGCCGGCCGCGCCGCTGCCAGCCCCAGCAGCACCAGCGGCAGCAGTGCGAACAGGCCGAGGGCGACGCCGCGGAGCAGGCGGGCATGCCTGCGCGCCACCACGAAGGCCATCTCGCGGGTGATGTAGTTGGCCTCGGTGTGCGGGTGTTCGAACACCGTGGCACGCCGGTGCGGCAGGCCGATCGCCTGCCCGCGGGTGGGCATGTCGGGCCCGCGGTCGATGTCCGCCCAATAGCGCAGCTTGGCCGCGGCCAGGCCGATCACCAGCGCCAGGCTGGTCCACCACAGCCCGCCGCGCGCGAGCGCGGTCGAGGTGAACGTGGGCAGCAACAGCGCGCCCTGCAACAGCGCGAAGCCGGCGTAGGCCGGCACCACCAGGCGATGCGACCATGCGGGGATCGGCCGCAGCGACGCGTAGATCATCGCGGTGCTGCAGACGGTGGCGAGCGAGAGCACCGCCAGCAAGCCGCCGGCGCCCCGCAGCAGCAGCGGATGGAAACCGCTGCGGCCGACCGCGAACACGGTTGCCATCGCTCCGAAGCAGGCAACCGCGAGCAAGGCCTCGCGCGACAACCACGAAGTGCGCCATTGCGAGAACGCACGCCAGGCGCGCGCGGGCCTGCCGAGGTGCAGGAACGAACTGGCAAGGCCGATGGCGACCAGCACGGCGGCGGCCAGCAGGCCGATGGCCCAGCCGATGCCCTCGTACATCCCGGGCGGGCCGCCGAACGCGATCCGCAGGCCCAGCCAGGCCCACAGGCCGAAACCGGCGCCGGACAGGGTGGTGAAGGCGATGACCGAGATGGCGGGGTGCATCGTTACTCGATCACCACCGCGGTCCCCGAACACGACACCATCAGCATCGAGCCGCCGTCCTGGATCTGGATGGTCTCGTAGTCGAGGTCGACCCCGACCACCGCGTTCGCGCCGCGCTCGCGGGCGGCGGCGACCATGTCTTCCAGCGCCTCGGTCTTGGCCGCGCGCAACACCTTTTCGTAGCTGCCCGAGCGGCCGCCGACGAGGTCGCGCAGGCCGGCGAACAGGTCGCGGAACATGTTGGCGCCGAGGATGGCGTCGCCGCCGACCAGGCCCTTGTAGTCGACGATGCGGCGGCCCTCGAAGCCGGGGGTGGTGGTGACGAGGATGTCGTTGTCCTTGGCCATCTGGGTTTCCTTCAGCGTTTGAGGAGTCGGTTCAACCAGCGCTGCGTGAGCGAGCCGGCGTTCGCGTCGGTTCGTGCAGGTTGCTGGTGCGTGTGTTCGCCAACGCGGCGCGGCCGCGGCGGCAGGTAGCGGTTGACGGGTGCGTAGCCGAGCTCCGGCATCAAGGCCACGCCACCGCGTTCGGCAACCAGTTTCGAGACGTCGGATCGAGGGTCGCCGAGGTCGCCGAAATGGCGCGCGCGGGTCGGGCAGGCCTGCACGCAGGCCGGCTGGCGGTCGCCGGCGTCGAGCTTCTCGTTGTAGATGCGGTCCACGCACAGCGTGCATTTCTTCATCACGCCTTCGGTTTCGCTGAACTCGCGCGCGCCGTACGGGCAGGCCCAGCTGCACAGCTTGCAGCCGATGCACTTGTCCGCGTCGACCAGCACGATGCCGTCTTCCGCGCGCTTGTAGCTGGCGCCGGTCGGGCACACGGTCACGCAGGCGGGCGTTTCGCAGTGCAGGCAGGAACGCGGGAAGTGCAGGGTCTGGGCCGGCTGCCGGGTGGCCGCGTCGGCTTCCAGCTCATAGCCGTGCACGCGGTTGAACCACACGCCCCGTGGGTGCTTGCCGTAGGGGTCCTCGTCGGTCAGCGGCCCGCTGATGCCGCCGGAATTCCATGCCTTGCAGCTGGTCGCGCAGGCATGGCAGCCGACGCAGGTATCGAGGTCGATGACCAGCCCGAGCTTCACCTTCGACGGCGGCGGCAGCATCGTCATCGGCGCTTGCCGCGGCGGAAGCCGGCGCCGTAGCGCAATGGCGCGGGATCGGCCTGGTCGAAGCCGAGCGGCGGGAATTGCGGTGCGCTGACCGCCGCGCTACCGGCCGCCGCCTTGCGGATCGACACCCGCAGGTCGAACCACGCCGCCTGCCCGGTCACCGGGTCGGCGTTGGCGTAGTCGCCGCGCGGGGTCAGGTCCGAGACCAGGTGGTTGAGCAGGAAGCCCCGCCCGCTTTCCGGTGCGTCCTTCGCCAGCCTCCACGCACCCTTGCGCTTGCCGATCGCGTTCCACGTCCACACCGTGTCGGCCTGCACGTTGGCGGCGAACTTCGCCTGCACGCGGATGCTGCCGTTGTGCGAGCAGACCTCGATCCAGTCCTCGTCGGCGATGCCATGGGTCGCGCCGGTTTCCGGATGCAGGTACAGGACGTTGCGGGCGGCGATCTGCCGCAACCATGCGTTCTGCGAACCCCACGCGTGGTACATGAACATCGGCCGCTGGGTCACCGCATCGAGCGGGAAGCGTGTGCGCGAAGCCTGCTCGTGCTCGAACGGCTCGTACCAGATCGGCAGCGGGTCGAAGTAGGTCGCCACCCGCTCGCGATGCCCGGGTGGCGGCTGGATCGCGCCATGGCCTTGCGCGGCCAGCCGGAATCTCTGCAGCGTCTCCGAATACAGCTGCAGCACGATCGGTGCATCGTTGGGCACGAAGCCGAACCGTTGCGCCCACTGCAGGTAGCCGCGGTTGGCCATCTTGAAGTAGCGCGCGTGTTCCGGCAGCTCCTCGCGCCAGAAGCCGCCGTTGTCGATGTAGCGCTGCAGTTGCCCCGGGTTCGGCGCGCCCTTGCCATGCGCTTCGCCGTGTTCACCGCGCCAGCCGGCCAGCAGGCCAACGCCGGGCGCGCGTTCGTGGCGGACGATGTAGTCGGCGTAGTCGCGGTACTTCGGCGTACCGTCGTCGTTGGCCAGGCCCGGCAGCCCGAGCCGCGCGCCAAGTTCGATCAGCACCGACTGGAAGCCGCGCACGTCGCGTGGCCTGCCTTCGACATCCTGGGTCTCCGGCGCCAGCACCGGGTGCCGGATCGCATCGGATGCGCCATCGGCATCGGAGATCGGCCGGTCCAGCAGGCTGATCGCATCGAAGCGTTCCAGGTAGGTGGTGTCCGGCAGCACCAGGTCGGCGTACGCGACCATTTCCGATGCATACGCATCGGAATAGATGATCCGCGGGATGCGGTACTCGCCGGCTTCGTCCCTGTCGGTGAGCCAGCGCATGGTCTCGCCGGTGTTCATCGCCGAGTTCCAGCTCATGTTGGCCATGAACATCATCAGGGTATCGATCTTGTACGGATCGCCTGCCCAGGCGTTGCGGATCACCGTGTGCATCATCCCGTGCGCGGCCAGCGGATACGCCCACGAATAGGCGTGGTCGATCCGGCGCGGCCGGCCCTGCGCATCCACCACCAGGTCTTCCGGCCCATGCACGAAGCCCAGCGGCGGCGCGTCCAGCACGCCATCCGCCTTGCGGGTCCTGCCGGGGCGGTTGGCTGGCGGAACGGGTTTCGGGAATGGCGGCTGGTAGCGGAACGAACCGGGTGCATCCACCGCGCCCAGCAGCAGCTGCAGCAGGTGCAGTGCGCGGCAGGTGTGGAAGCCGTTGCTGTGCGCGCTGATCCCGCGCATCGCATGCATCGCCACCGGGCGGCCGACCATTTCCGCGTGCTCGCGGCCCCAGCTGTCGGTCCAGGCGATCGGCAAGGTCAGATTCGAATCGAACGCGGCCTCGGCGAGTTCGCGTGCGATCCGGCGGATGGTGTTCGCGGGAATGCCGCAACGCTCGCTGACCGCGTCCGGCGAATACCGTGGGTCGAGGTAGCGGTCCACGATCAGCTGGAACACCGGGCGCGCCTTGCGTCCGTCGGGAAGCATGTACTCGCCGACCACGGCGGGCGCGATGTCGATCGCGTTCGCATCCGTGGTTGCGTTCGCCTGCGTGTTCCAGCACAGCGCATTGCCCTCGGCATCGCGCGCGAACAGGCCATCATCGCCGCCGCCGGGGTTGTCGATCACCAGCCAGTGCGCATTCGCATGGCGCACCAGGAATTCGAGATCGATGCGGTCCATCCGCAGCAATTCGTGGACCAGTGCGAACGCGAACAGGCCGTCGCTGCCGGGACGGATGCCGATCCATTCGTCGGCGATCGCGCCATAACCGCTGCGCACCGGATTGACCGCGATGATCCTGGCGCCGCGCGCCTTCAGCTTGCCCAGCCCGAGCTTGATCGGGTTGCTGTCGTGGTCTTCGGCCACCCCCCACAGCATCAGCAGGCGGGTGTGTTCCCAGTCCGGTTCGCCGAATTCCCAGAAACTGCCGCCGACCGAATACAGGCCGCCCGCCGCCATGTTCACCGAGCAGAACCCGCCATGCGCGGCGTAGTTGACGGTGCCGAACTGCTGCGCCCACCAGCCGGTCAGCGCCTGCGACTGGTCGCGGCCGGTGAAGAACGCCAGTTCATCCGGGTTGCGTGCGCGGATCGGCTTCAGCCATGCGGTGGCGAGGTCCAGCGCCTCGTCCCATTCGATCTCGCGGAATTCGCCGCTGCCGCGTTCGCCGACGCGCAGCAGCGGCTTGCGCAGCCGCGCCGGCGAGTTGTGCTGCATGATCCCGGCCGCACCCTTCGCGCACAGCACGCCGTGGTTGACCGGGTGCTCGCGGTTGCCCTGGATGTAGCGGACCTGCCCGTCCTGCAGCCATACCTTGATGCCGCAGCGGCAGGCGCACATGTAACAGGTGGTGGTCCTGGCCTCGTCGCCCGGCGAAGGCGAGAGGTCCAGCGCGGGTTCGGCCATGCCCGCATTGTGCCGCGCGGCGCACGCTGCCGCATAATCCGGGCATGGATCGCTACGAACGCATCATCGCCATGCACCGCCTGCTGCAGGCCGCGCGGCGGCCGGTCACCGTCAGGCGGCTGATGGACGAGTTGGGCTGCTCGCGCGCCACCGCGTATCGCGACCTCGCCTACCTGCGCGATGGCCTGATGGCGCCGCTGGTCGGCGACGGCGAAGCCGGCTTCAGCTACGACAAGGACGAGGCCACGCGCTTCGAGTTGCCGGGCCTGTGGCTGAACTCCGAGGAATTGCACGCGCTGCTGGCCGCGCACCAGCTGCTGTCGCGCAGCAGCGGCGGGATGCTGTCGAACGCGCTGGCACCGCTGCAGCAACGCGTCGAGAAGCTGCTGGACGCGCACTCCAGCGGCAAGTCCTGGCCGATGGAGCGGGTGCGGGTGATCCCGCACCGCCTGCGCAAGATGGACGAGCACGCGTTCCGCGTCGTCGCCTCGGCGGTGCTGGAGCGCCACCGCATCGGCTTCGACTACCGTGCGCGCTCGACCGACGAAAAGACCCGGCGCAGCGTGTCGCCGCAGCGGCTCACCCACTATCGCGACAACTGGTACGTGGATGCCTGGGACGAGGAGCGCAAGGCGCTGCGCAGCTTCTCGATCGACCGCATGACTGCGGTGCGGGTGCTTCCGGGCGCTGCCGAAGACGTGGCGGAAGAGGAACTCAATGCGCACCTCGCCGGCAGCTACGGGATCTTCTCCGGCGCGCCGAAGGGCTGGGCGACGATCCTGTTCAGCGCCAAGGCCGCGCGCTGGGTGGCCGACGAGCACTGGCATTCGCAGCAGCAGGGCCGCTTCCTGGCCGATGGCCGCTACGAACTGAAGGTGCCGTATTCGGTGCCGCGCGAACTGCTGATGGACGTCCTGCACTACGGCGGCGATGCCGAGATCGTCGAGCCGAAGGCGCTGCGCGAACAGGCGCGCGCGTTGCTGCAGCTGGCGCTGGGCAACTACCAGGACTGACCGGTGGCGGGCACCGGCGCTGCGACGATCACCAGCGGGGAACCGGTCGCGCTGGTGCTGGGCGCGGGCGGCGCCCGCGGACTGGCGCAGATCGGGGTGATCGAGGCGCTGCAGGCGCGCGGGATGAACATCGTGGCGATCGCCGGTGCGTCCAGCGGCGCGCTGGTGGGTGGCGCCTGCGCGGCCGGCAAGCTGGTCGAGTTGCGCGACTGGATGCTGGGCACCAGCCGCAGCAGCATGCTGCGCCTGCTCGACCCCGGCTTCGGCCGCCCGGCGCTGTTCACCGGCGACCGCCTGGTGCGCGCGCTGCGCGAGGTGGTCGGCGAGCCACGGATCGAGGACCTGCCCGTCGATTTCACCGCGGTGGCGGTGGACCTGGTCCGCCAGCGCGAGGTCTGGCTGCGGCGCGGCGACCTGTGGGATGCGGTGCGCGCCTCGTTCGCGATCCCAGGGGTGTTCACCCCGTTCCTGCTGCATGGCCGCGAGCTGGTCGATGGCGGCCTGCTGGCGCCGTTGCCGATCACCGCCACCCGGCTCTCCGGCGCGCACCGGCTGGTCGCGGTCGACATGCACGGCTGGCCACACGCGCCGCCGGGCGAGGTCGCCGACGATTGCGAAGACGCCGGGGGCGAAAGTGCGCCGGGCGTCATCGGGCGCTGGATCGGCAGGCATTTCGGCGGCGACGCCGACGGCGACGGCAAGCCCGACCACCACATCGGCCTGACCGAAACCATGGCGCGTGCGCTGGACACCATGCAGGCGCAGATCGCGCGCGTGCAGATGGCGCTGGATCCGCCGGAGCTGCTGATCCGCATCCCGCGCGATGCCTGCCAGTTCTACGAATTCTGGCGCGGCGGGGAGCTGATCGAGATCGGCCGGATGCAGGCCGAAAAGGCGCTGGACGCCGCCGGCTACTGAGCGTCGCAGCCGGTGAGAAGAGGGTGCGGCAGCCTGTTCGCAACCCGAACGGAGCGCCACCATGACTCGTGAATCGCTGGATGCCGTCCTCCGCCATGCCGTGATCCTCGGCACCCTGGCGGTGCTGCTCGTCCCCGCCGCGCGCGGCAGCAGCGAATGGCTGGGCTGGCTGCCGTTGTGGCTGGTCGGCATGCCGCTGGCGGCCTGGTGGAGCCTGCGCCGGTTCCCGCTGCCGCCGTTGGACATGCGCATGCCGCGCCGGCGTCGCTCGCAGGCCCTGCGCCGTGCCCGCGGGCAGCGCCCGCTGAGGCCGGCCCGGGTTTTGCGGGCACTGGCGGCCGGGCGGTAGTTCCGGCACATCAAGCCTGCCGCGGGGCTGTGCTAGCGTTCCCGGTCCACGATTCTGCCCGGAGCGCGCCATGTCCCAGTTGTCCAGTGCCTGCCTGATCGCCGGCCTCGCCATCGCCGCCGGCGCCTCCGCGCAGGCGCAGGCAGTCGACGATCCCCATGCCTGGCTCGAGGACGTCAGCGGCGAGAAGTCGCTGGACTGGGTGAAAGCGCGCAACGCCAAGGCCGAGGCCGAGATCGCCGGCTCCGGCGAATTCAAGTCGCTGGAAGCGGAGATCCGCGCGATCCTGGATTCGGACGCCAAGATCCCGGGCGTCCAGAAGATCGGCGACCACTACTACAACTTCTGGAAGGACAAGCAGCACGAGCGCGGCCTGTGGCGGCGCACCACGCTGGACGAATACCGCAAGCCGCAGCCGAAGTGGGAAACCGTGCTCGACCTCGACGCGCTGAACAAGGCCGAGGGCGCGAAGTGGGTCTGGCACGGCGCCGACTGCCTGCGCCCGGCCTACGAGCGCTGCCTGATCGCGCTGTCGCCCGGCGGTTCCGATGCCGACGTCACCCGCGAATTCGACCTCACCACCAAGCAGTTCGTGCAGGACGGCTTCTTCCGTCCGGAAGCCAAGGGCGGGCTGGGCTGGATCGACCGCGACACCGTCTACGTCTACACCGACTTCGGCCCCGGCAGCCTGACCAGCTCCGGCTATCCGAACATCGTCAAGCAATGGAAGCGCGGCACCCCGATGGCCAGCGCAACCCCCGTGTACGAGGGCAAGCCGGGCGACATGTACATCGCCGCCAGCCGCGACCACACGCCGGGTTACGAGCGCGATTTCGTCAACCGCACCATCGCGTTCTGGAACGACGAGCTGTACCTGCGCGATGCACATGGATGTGCACCTGCCGCGGGCGCAGGATGCGCAGGAGCGGCCAGCAAGGCCGGCGGCCTGGTCAAGGTCGACGCGCCGAACTCCGCGCAGAAGGGCGTGCACAAGGACTGGCTGCTGCTGGAACTGCGTGATCCGTACACCGCCGGCGGCAAGACCTACGGGCCGGGTTCGCTGATTGCCGCCAACTTCGACGAGTTCATGGCCGGCAAGCGCGAATTCAGCGTGCTGTTCGAGCCCACCGACACCTCCTCGCTGGCCGGCTACACGTGGACCAAGGACCACCTGGTCCTCAACGTGATGGAGGACGTGAAGAACCGCCTGTCCGTGCTGACGCCGGGCAAGGATGGCTGGGCGAGGGCCGCGTTCGTCGGTGCGCCGACCATCGGTAGCGTCGGCGTCGACGCGGTGGACGCCGACGACAGCAACGCGGTGTGGCTGACCGCCACCGACTTCCTGACCCCGACCACCCTGGCCATCGCCGGGCTTGGCCAGCAACCGGAAGTGCTGAAGACCAACCCGGCGTTCTTCGACGGCGCGATGCACGTGATGGAGCAGCACTTCGCCACCAGCAAGGATGGCACCCGGGTGCCGTACTTCCTGGTGCGCCCGAAGGACCTGGCGTTCGACGGCAAGGCGCCGACCCTGCTGTACGGCTACGGCGGCTTCACCGTCTCGATGACCCCGTCGTACTCCGGCAGCATCGGCAAGGCATGGCTGGAGAAGGGCGGCGTGTACGCACTGGCCAACATCCGCGGCGGCGGCGAATACGGCCCGCGCTGGCACCAGGCGGCGCTGAAGGCCAACCGCCACAAGGCCTACGAGGACTTCGCCGCGATCGCCGACGACCTGGTCGTGCGCAAGATCACCTCGCCCCGGCACCTCGGCACCATGGGCGGCAGCAACGGCGGCCTGCTGATGGGCAACATGCTGACCCAGTACCCGGACAAGTTCGGCGCGATCGTGGTGCAGGTGCCGCTGCTGGACATGAAGCGCTACAGCCACCTGCTGGCCGGCGCCTCGTGGATGGCCGAGTACGGCGATCCGGACACCTCGGACTGGGAGTTCATCAAGGGCTTCTCGCCGTACCACCTGTTCGATGCGAAGAAGGACTACCCGGCGACGCTGTTCACCACCTCGACCAAGGACGACCGCGTCCACCCGGCGCATGCGCGCAAGATGATGGCGCTGATGGAGGCCGCGGGTAAGGACGTGCGCTACTACGAGAACATCGAGGGTGGCCACGGCGGCGCGGCCAACAATGCGCAGTCCGCGCACATGAACGCGCTGTCCTACAGCTTCCTCTGGCAGCAGCTCAGCAAGTCGGGCAGCGGGTCGGGGGATGCCGGTCCGGTGGAATCCAGGCGCAAGGCGCGCGGTTCCGCCAGTGGCTCGCGCCTCTAGGCCGTCGTTTACCTACCGTTGCTTCACGCATTCCGGACCCCATCCATGAAGATGACTTCCATTGCCCTTGGCCTAGCCCTGATGAGCCTCAACGCCTTCGCTGCAGACACGCCCACCCCGCCCGACGCCGCGAAGAAGCCGTACGTGGTCAAGGCGCCGCACGGCGCCGAGCGCCAGGACGAGTACTACTGGCTGCGCGACGACAAGCGCGAGAACCCGGACATGCTGGGCTACCTGAAGGCGGAGAACGCGTACGCGGACGCCCTGCTGGGGCCGCTGAAGCCGGTGCAGGACAAGCTGTACGAAGAGATCGTCGCGCGCATCAAGCAGGACGACGCCTCGGTGCCGTACCGCGAACGCGGCTGGTGGCATTACAGCCGCTTCGAGGCGGGCAAGGACTACCCGATCCACGCGCGCCGCAAGGACGCCCCGGGCATCGACGCCCGCTCGATCCTGGCGGCCAACGAGGCCGCCGACTTCAACGGCGAAGAGGTCCTGCTGGACGTCAACGTACTGGCCGCCGGCAAGGATTACTACGCGGTCGGCGGGCGCAGCCTCAGCCAGGACAACCGCCTGCTGGCCTACAGCGACGACACCAACGGCCGCCGCCAGTACACCCTGCGGGTCAAGGACCTGCAGTCCGGCAAGACCCTGCCCGACACCATCCCCGGCACCGCCGGCTACGCGGTGTGGGCGGACGACAACAAGACCTTCTTCTACATCGAGAACGATCCGGAAACCCTGCTCAGCACCAGGGTCAAGAAGCACGTGCTGGGCACCGACCCGAAGGACGACGTGCTGGTCTACGAAGAGACCGACGACACCTTCTACATGGGCGTTGGCCGCACCCGCGACGACAAGTACATCGTGATCGGGCTGGACAGCACGGTGTCCAACGAGACCCGCTACACCCCTGCCGCCGCACCCGGCGCGTTCCAGGTGCTGGCGCCGCGCGCGCGCGACGTCGAATACGACGCCGACCACCACGGCGGCCGCTGGGTGATCCGCACCAACGCCGATGGCGCCAGGAACTTCAAGATCGTCACCGCCGCCGACAACAGCAGCTCGCGCAAGGACTGGAAGGACTGGGTCGCGCACGATCCGCAGGTGTACATCGAGGAGATCGAGCTGTTCGACGGCCATGCCGCGATTGCAGAGCGCTCCGGCGGCCTGGAGCGGGTGCGCATCCTGAAGGACGGTGGCGCCTCCGAGTACGTCAAGGCCGACGAAAGCGCCTACTCGATGGGCCTGGACGCCAATCCGGAAGCCGACAGCCCGTGGCTGCGCTACAGCTACACCTCGCTGACCACCCCGGCAACCACCTACGAGCTCAACGTGCAGACCGGTGAGCGGCGCGAGCTCAAGCGGCAGCCGGTGCCGGGCTACGACCCGGCGAACTACGTCACCGAACGGCTGTGGGCCACCGCCCGCGACGGCACCAAGATTCCGGTCTCGATCGTCTACCGCAAGGGCTTCCAGAAGAACGGCAAGGCCGCACTGCTGCAGTACGCCTACGGCAGCTACGGCATGTCGATGGATCCGGGCTTCTCGGTGACCACGGTCAGCCTGCTGGATCGGGGCATGGCCTACGCGCTGGCGCATATCCGCGGTGGCCAGGAGATGGGCCGCGCGTGGTACGAGGACGGCAAGCTGCTCAACAAGAAGAACACCTTCACCGACTTCATCGACGTCACCGGTTTCCTGGTGAAGCAGGGCTATGCCGCGCCCGACCGCGTCGCCGCGCACGGCGGCAGCGCCGGTGGCCTGCTGATGGGTGCGGTCGCCAACATGGCGCCGGACGCGTACCGGGTGATCCTGTCGCAGGTGCCGTTCGTGGACGTGGTGACGACCATGCTGGATCCGACCATCCCGCTGACCACCAACGAATACGACGAATGGGGCAATCCCGAGCAGAAGCCGTTCTACGACTACATGCTGACCTACTCGCCGTACGACAACCTGGCGAAGAAGGCGTATCCCGCGACCTTCGTGGGCACCGGCCTGTGGGATTCGCAGGTGCAGTACTGGGAGCCGGCGAAGTACGTGGCGCGCCTGCGCGACCTCAACACCGGATCGGAGCCGGTGGTGTTCCGGATCAACATGGAAGCCGGCCATGGCGGCAAGTCCGGCCGCTTCCGCCGCTACCGCGAGCAGGCGGAGATGTATTCGTTCATGCTCGACCGGCTGGGCGTCGGCAAGTAGGCGGCCGCGGCCGGCGGCGCGCGGATGCGCTGGCTCTGGTGGCTGCTGGCCTACGCCAGCCTGGGCATCGGCATCGTCGGCATCGTGGTGCCGGGGCTGCCGACCACGCCGTTCGTGCTGCTGGCGGCGTTCGCGGCGGCGCGCGGCTCGCGGCGGATGCACGCGTGGCTGCTGGCGCACCGCACGTTCGGGAAGATCATCCGCGACTGGCAGCGCGAGGGCGCGGTCTCGCGGCAGGCGAAGCGGCTGTCCAGCGGCACCATGGTGGTGTGCGCGCTGGTGCTGGTCCTGACCGCGCCGAAGTGGTGGATGGCCGCCATCGGCTGCACCTTCATGGCCTGCGTCTCGGCCTGGCTGTGGCGCCGGCCGGAGCCGCGACAGTGACGCGAAGGCGACGCGACAGTGCATCGGGGCGCGGTTACACTGCCCGCATGAACCGTCTTGCCGCCACGCTGTTGCTGGTCCTCGCCCTTGCCGCCTGCGGCAACAAGGGCCCGCTGGTGAAGCCGGAAGCCAAGCCGGCCGCAACGCCCGCCACCACCACGCCCGCCGCCGAACCTGCGAAGTCCGAGGCCGGCACGCCGGTGCGCTGAAGGCCGCGATGCGCGGCTTGAAGCTGGCTTTCTCGAAGATGCATGGCGCGGGCAACGACTTCGTCGTGCTCGACCTGCGCGATGGCCGGCCCGCGCCGGATCCCGCGCTGTGCGCGCGCATCGCCGACCGCCACCTGGGGGTCGGCTGCGACCAGCTGCTGACGGTGGAGGCACCGCGCAGCGCGGATGCGGTGGCCGGCTACCGGATCTGGAATGCGGATGGCTCGGCCGCCGGGCAATGCGGCAACGGCGCGCGTTGCATCGCCGCGTGGCTGGTGCGCGACGGCACCGCCCCGGCCACCGCCGGTTTCGCGATCGACAGTCCGTCCGCCACCCACGCGGTGGCGCGGGATGCCGACGCCGGCTTCGTGATCGACATGGGCACCCCGCGGTTCGCGCCGCAGGCGGTGCCGCTGCTGGGCTGGGACGCCGCCGAAGACGCCTACGCGCTCGCCATCGATGGCGGCACGGTCCGCTTCGGCGCGGTGTCGATGGGCAACCCGCATGCGGTGATCGAAGTCGCGGAGGTCGCGCACGCACCGGTGGCGGCGATTGGCGCGGCGCTGCAGCGCGCGCCGGCATTCCCGCAATCGGTGAATGCGGGGTTCGCCGAGGTGGTCGCGCGCGACCGCATCCGCCTGCGCGTGTTCGAGCGCGGCGTTGGCGAAACCCTGGCCTGCGGCAGCGGCGCCTGCGCGGCGGTGGCGGTGCTGGTGCGCGGCGGGCGCATCGACGCCGACCGCGAGGTGGCGGTGGAGCTGCCCGGCGGCACCCTGCGCATCCGCTACGATCGTGCGGCGGAGCGCATCCACATGGGCGGGCCGACCGCATTCGTGTTCGAAGGGGAGTGGTGATGGCGATGGATTTCGACAAGCACGCGGAAAAGCTGGGCGCGCATGAAGTGGCGGCCTGGCTGCGCCGGCACCCGGACTTCCTGCAGAAGTTCCCCGACCTTGCGCTGACCATGGTGGTCCCGCGCGAGAACGGCCCGGCGGCGTCGCTGGCCAGCTACCAGCTGGAGGTGCTGCGCGACAAGAACCGCGAGCTGTCGCGGCGGCTGCAGGAGCTGTTCGGCAACGCGCAGGAGAACGAACGCCTGGCGGTGCGTACCCACCAGCTCACCCTGGCGCTGATGAAGCAGGCCAGCGCGGCGGATACGCTGCGCGCGATGGCCGCCTCGCTGGCGGAGGATTTCCAGGGCGACCTGGTGCGCATCGTGGCGTTCGAGGCGGTCGATGGCATCGACGACGCAGACTGGCTGCAGGTGATCGCCGAAGACGACCCGCGGCTGTCCGGCTTCCGCGACCTCGCCGCCGGCGGCGAACCGGTGTGCGGCCGCCTGCATCCGGACAAGAACGCGGTGCTGTATGGCCTGCGCGCGGAGGAGGTGCAGGGTTCGGCGCTGCTGGTGTTGCCCGGCACCGGCCTGGTGGCGGTCGGCAGCCGCGATCCCAATCGCTTCTTCCCGGGCATGGGCACGCTGTTCCTGCGCATGATGGGCGAGGCGCTGGTGGCGGCGCTGCAGCGCTTCCGTTGATGGCGTGAACGCCGCACGCGCGCAGCAGCAAGCGGCCACCCGCGCTGGCGATGGCGGGCAGGCGCAGGCCGCGGGGGTCCCCGCGTTGGTCGCGGAGTTCCTGGCGCACCTGGCGGTCGAGCGGCGGATGTCGGCGCACACGCTGGACGCCTACCGACGCGACCTTGCGGCGCTGGCCGCATGGGCGCAAGCGCAAGCGCGGGCGCTGCCCGGACTGCACGGCGACGACCTGCGCGCGTTCGTCGCCGCCGAGCATCGCCGCGGATTGTCGCCGAAGAGCCTGCAGCGCCGGCTGTCCGCCTGCCGCAGCTTCTACCGCTGGCTGTTGAAGCTTGGCCGGATCGCCGCCAGTCCGGCCGATGCGATCCGCGCGCCGAAGGCCGCGCGCAGGTTGCCGCAGGTGCTCGACGTCGACGAGGCGGTGCAACTGGTGGAGGTGTCCACCGACGCGCCGCTCGGCCTGCGCGACCGCGCCCTGCTGGAGCTGCTCTATTCCTCCGGCCTGCGCCTGTCGGAAACCTGCGCGCTGAAGTGGGGCGACCTCGATTTCGGCCAGGGCCTGGTCACGGTGCTGGGCAAGGGCGGCAAGCAGCGGGTGGTGCCGGTGGGCTCGCACGCGCGCAACGCGCTGCAGGCGTGGCGCGCCGAATCCGGCGGCCAGCAGGCCGGCTTCGTGTTCCCCGGGCGCGGCGGCGGGCAGATCAGCGCGCGCGCGGTGCAGCTGCGGGTCAAGCGGCTGGCGATGCAGCGCGGGGTGTTCAAGCGCGTGCACCCGCACCTGCTGCGGCACAGCTTCGCCAGCCACATGCTGGAATCCTCGGGCGACCTGCGCGGGGTGCAGGAATTGCTGGGGCATGCCGACATCGCCACCACCCAGATCTACACCCACCTGGATTTCCAGCACCTGGCCAGGGTCTACGACGCCGCGCATCCGCGGGCGAAGCGCAAGCCGGGCAACGGCGACGGTTGATCCGGATCATTGCCGTGCGCGCGGCGGGGGGCGCACCATGGCGCATGGTCGAGACGATCGAAGGCTGGCGTTGCATCGGTTGCGGACGGGTGGACGCACCGCGGCCCTGCATCGGCGTGTGCCAGGACAAGCGGGTCGAGCTGGTGTTGGCCGAGGATTACGCCGAGCTGGCGTGGCGGGTGCAGCAGCTGGAAGAGGCGCTGGCGCTGATCGCCCGCACCACCCCGAAGCCGGACAGGCTGGATGCGTCGTGGCAGGCGCTGCAGGCGCGCGCACGGGCGCTGCTGGGCAGCGGAAGCGGCTGAGCGGCTGCCTGCGCGATGCTTGAAGCCGGGCCGCGCGTCCCCACATCGCTGGTTCCCGCGGAGAGACCGATGGATCCCAGCCAGAACCCCAACGTATTCCATGCCACCACGATCGTCTGCGTGCGCCGCAATGGCCAGGTGGTGATCGCCGGCGACGGCCAGGTGACGCTTGGCCACACGGTGATGAAGGCCAACGCGCGCAAGGTGCGCCGGCTGGGCAAGGACGGCCGCGTGCTGGCCGGTTTCGCCGGTGCGGCGGCGGACGCGTTCACCCTGTTCGAACTGTTCGAGGCCAAGCTGGAGAAGCACGGCCAGCTGACCCGCGCGGCGGTGGAGATGGCCAAGGATTGGCGCACCGAGCGCCGCTTCGGCAAGCTCGAGGCACTGCTGGCGGTGGCCGATGCCGAGACCAGCCTGATCATCAGCGGCACCGGCGACGTGATCGAGCCGGAGGACGGGCTGATCGCGATCGGCTCCGGCGGCATGTACGCGTTGTCCGCCGCGCGCGCGCTGCTGGCGCACACCGAACTGGATGCGAAGGCGGTCGCCACCGAGGCACTCCACATCGCCGGCGACATCTGCATCTACACCAACCGCAACATCGTGGTGGAAGTGCTGTAGGAGCCCCCATGGGCGCGATATGGCATCCATCGATCCATCGCGGGCATGGCCCGCTCCTACATGAAGAACGCACCATGACCAGTTCCGCTTCCATGACCCCGCGCGAGATCGTCGCCGAGCTCGACCGCCACATCATCGGCCAGCATGCCGCCAAGCGCGCGGTGGCGATCGCGCTGCGCAACCGCTGGCGGCGTGCGCAGCTCGCGCCCGAGCTGCGCAACGAGGTGATGCCCAAGAACATCCTGATGATCGGGCCCACCGGCGTCGGCAAGACCGAGATCGCGCGCCGGCTGGCCACGCTGGCCAATGCGCCATTCGTGAAGGTGGAAGCGACCCGCTTCACCGAGGTCGGCTACGTCGGCAAGGACGTCGAGCAGATCATCCGCGACCTCGCCGATACCGCGGTCAAGCTGTATCGCGCCCAGGCCAAGCAGCGCGTGCGCACGCAGGCCGAGGATCGCGCCGAGGACCGCATCCTCGATGCGCTGCTGCCCAGGCGCGAGGCCGCGCCGGCGTTCGGCTTCAACCCGAACGCGACCACCACGGTCGACATCGGCGCGGAACCGTCGTCGCAGGAATCGGCGACGCGGCAGAAGCTGCGCAGGCAGCTGCGCGCCGGCGAACTCGACGAGCGCGAGATCGAGCTCGACCTCGCCGCGAATGTCGGCGTCGACATCATGACCCCGCCCGGCATGGAGGAGATGGGCCAGCAATTGCGCCAGGTGTTCGGCCAGCTGGCGGGCGGCAAGACCCACAAGAAGACCATGGCGATCAAGGCCGCGCGCCCGCTGCTGATCGAGGAGGAGGCCGGCAAGCTGGTCAACGAGGACGACGTGCGCGAAGCCGCGATCGAGGCCTGCGAACAGCACGGCATCGTGTTCATCGACGAGATCGACAAGGTCGCCAAGCGCAGCGAGGGCATGGGCGCCGACGTCAGCCGCGAAGGCGTGCAGCGCGACCTGCTGCCGCTGGTCGAAGGCAGCACGGTCAGCACCAAGTACGGCGCGGTGCGCACCGACCACATCCTGTTCATCGCCAGCGGCGCGTTCCACCTGGCCAAGCCCAGCGACCTGATCCCGGAAATGCAGGGCCGCTTCCCGATCCGGGTGGAGCTGGGTGCGCTCGGCAAGGACGATTTCGTGCGCATCCTCACCGAACCGAAGGCCGCGCTGACCAGGCAGTACGTGGAACTGATGCAGACCGAGGGCTTGGCGCTGTCGTTCTCAGCGGATGCGGTGGAGCGCCTCGCCGAGATCGCCGCGCACGTCAACGAACGCCAGGAGAACATCGGCGCCCGCCGCCTGCACACCGTGCTCGAGCGCCTGCTGGAAACGTTGAGCTTCGAAGCGCCGGACAAGGGCGGCAGCGTCGCCATCGACCGCGCCTACGTCGATGCGCACCTGGGCGAGCTGGTGCAGGATCCGGACCTGTCGCGCTACATCCTGTAGTCCGGCAGATCTCCGATCCTTGACGCTTAACGTTAAGCGTTATATCGTCGCTGCATGATACGGAGCTTCGGCAACGCCGAGACGCGCAAGCTGTTCGAGACCGGACGGAGCAAGCGCTTCCAGGGATTTGCCGACATCGCAATGCGCAAGCTGGCCCAGCTCGATGCTGCGCACACGCTGGAATTCCTTCGCTCGCCGCCTGGTAACCGACTGGAGGTATTGAAAGGCGACCGAAAGGGCCAGTACGGCATCCGCATCAACGACCAGTTCCGGGTCTGCTTCCGCTGGACCCAGGATGGCCCGGAACGGGTCGAAATCGTCGATTACCACTGAGGAAACCGGCATGTACAAGAACGGCATGCGTCCCATCCATCCCGGCGAAGTGCTGCGCGAGGATTTCCTGCTCCCGCTGGGAATGAGCGCCAATGCGCTGGCCACTGCGTTGAGTGTCCCCGCGCCGCGCATCAACGACGTGGTGCGCGAGCGCCGCGGCGTCAGCGCCGATACCGCAATGCGCCTTGCGCGCTATTTCGGCGGCGATGCGCGCT